>OLNW01000051.1_pt1 | contig 143368 bp, 124 predicted proteins | sample 1672121 | NCBI WGS metagenome assembly OLNW01 (sample SAMEA3136648, study PRJEB25190) | human gut metagenome
ACCTCCTTACTCTTTTGTCAATCTTTTTTTTGAGATTTGACGGAATATACAAAATATATTGTGAATTCTCTGATAAATGCAATATTATGCACAATATATACACTTTTGCTAAAGCGTTACTCGTCATTCTCTTCCGATTTCTTAAAAACAGCCTTTATCTTAGTAATCCAATTATCCTCTGTCAGAAGAACGGTAAATTCAAAATCTCCGTATTTAACCGAGGGCGTTTCGTCCTCATCGGGAATACGTCCCAGCAAATCCACTATAAACGCGCTCATCGTATCGTAGTTATGACCCTCGGGCAACTGGATTCCTATTATTTCCTCGGCGTCCTCCGGATTCGCGTCTCCCGAAACGGTAAACACCCCATCTGAAATCTGCATAATATCAGCCTTTTCATCGTCGTATTCGTCCTGAATGTTTCCGACTATTTCCTCCAGCAAATCCTCAAGGCTGACCATTCCGGCAGTTCCGCCGTATTCGTCCACAACTATCGCCACCTGCGACTTGGTTTTCGTCATATTTTCAAAAGCGTCGGCGCATTTGCAGGTTTCCGGTATGTACATAACCTTTCTCATAAATTGTCTGACCGTAAAATCCTCGGAATGCTCGCAGCCCACCAGACATAAAAGGTCCTTTACATATATTATTCCTATAATGCTGTCCACTGTTCCTTCATAAACAGGGATTCTGGAATAGCCCTCGTTAATAGCAAGATAAACTATATCTCCTATCTTTGATTCGACGTCGGCGGCGCATAGATCTGTTCTGTGCGTCATAACCTCTGAAACAACGGAGTCTCCGAATTCAAAGATATTATTTATCATTTCCCGCTGGCTCTCCTCGATAACTCCGGTTTCATTTCCGGCGTCTACCATCATAAGAATTTCCTCTTCTGTCACAACGTCCTTAGCGGAGCTGACGGGAATCCTCAGTATAAAGCAGAAAACCGCTGAAACGCCATAGCTCAGAGCGCTGAACGGCGACATAACAACCATCAGAATCTTCACCGGCAAAACGGTGTTTACGGCAAACGCCTCTATATTGCTTCTCACCAGCTTTTTGGGGAGCATTTCCGTCAGCGCCGTTATACCCACTGAAACGCAGGCAACGGTGACGCCTGAAAGCGCCGCTCCCTTGACGCCCCTTGCGTCATGAGAAACGAAAATAACCGCTAAAACAGCAATCAGTATGCTGAACACAGTCCTCGCGGCAGAAAAGGTTATGAGCATTCTGCTTGGATTTTCAAGAAGCCTCATAAGCCTTTCGTATTTTTTATCCTTTTCCGCGGCGGTTTTTATTTTTGAATCGTTCACCTCGATGTCCGCATATTCGCATGCGGAATAAAAGCATTTAAGAACTGTAAATATAATTAGCAAAACAAGATAAAAATACCGGCTCCCGTCAGAATCCATTTTACTCTCCGTTTAACTGCAAAAGCAGCAGCCGCATTTTCCGGCAGACGGCCCGCCGTATTTCAATTATGTTAATTATATAATACGCCCGATGTTTTGTCAATAGCGAGGCTTTATTCTCTTTATCAATATACTAAGGACTGCATATAAAAGACGTTTGATGACAAGAATATAAATTGGAAGTCTTTAATATCGGGACAGATTATTGACAATTACGGCAAGTAATGATATCATAAGAATTAAAAAGATAAAAAATGTGGGAATTAAGGTAAATATTATGAAAAAACCAATAAGATTTTATATTTCCGTAATAGGCGCAAAGCTTATTATAAAGCTTATGCGGATAATGCGGAGAAACGCGACCAATCTGCCCGGAGAAATAGCTCTTATTTTCTATCCGCAGCTTCTAAAATATTTTGAAATGCCCGACACTGTTATTGCGGTAACCGGAACGAACGGTAAAACCACCGTTTCAAATCTCATCGGAGAAATACTGGGCAAAAACGGCTTCGACCTGATATCAAACAGCTTTGGAGGCAACGTGGATACCGGTATAGCGTCAATTCTTCTTGACAACTGCACTCTTTCCGGAAAATTCAAAAAAAATACCGCGCTTTTCGAAATGGACGAAAGAAGCGCGCCTCGTGTGCTGCCCTATCTCCGTCCGGACTGGCTTGTATGTACAAACCTTCAGCGGGATTCAATGAAAAGAAACGCTCATCCGGAATTTATATTCCGCATACTAAATGAAAACATGCCTGAAAAAACAAAGCTTATCCTCAATGGCGACGACCTTATAAGCGGACGCCTTGCACCGGAAAACAAAAGGAGCTATTTCGGCATATCAAAGCTGAAATACGAAACGCCGACAGAGGATAATATCATATGCGATATATCCGATTGCCCGGAATGCGGCTCGGAGCTTGACTTTGAATTCCGTCATTATAACCACATAGGGCGCGCGGTATGCCGCCGCTGCGGATTTTCCACTCCCGAAATAGACTACGACATGACCTCGGACGAGCATGATACGGCGGTTATAATGCATAACGGCAAGCCGGAAAAATACAGACTGCTGAACAAACGTATAACAGATTATTATAACGTTACCGCCGCCGTAGCTTTCTGCCGCGAATTCGGTTTGTCTGAACAGCAGGTGGCGGATTCTCTTAACGGAATGAATATAGTAAAATCAAGATACGATAATTTTGAAGCCTGCGGCAAAGAGGTAATAGTTTCGCTTGCAAAGGGCCAGAATCCCGTCGCCTGCTCCGGAGTATGCGATTTTATAAGACGGGAACCCGGAAAAAAGGCTGTTATAATGATTCTCGAGGATCTCTACGATTCCAAGCGCACATCTGAAAATATAGCGTGGATATATGAAACAGATTTTGAATTTCTAAAGGGAAACGGTGTCGAGCAGATAATAGTCGGCGGAAAAAGAGCCTCCGATTATATAGTCAGACTGCTTTTAGCCGGAGTGGAAAAGGAAAAGATCTTTACCTGCACCGATGAAAAGGAAACAGTTAAGCTTCTGATTCCCGAAAACATAGATAAAATCATGATAATGTACGATCTTTTTAATGTAGAATCGCTAAACAGCATAAAATCTCAGCTTATGCAGATGAAGATTGGAGACGGCTATGAAAACAGCAGAAATATTATTCCCGGAAATCTGTAATCTTTTCGGCGATACGGGCAACGCCCGCTTTATAAAAAGCTGCGCTGAGGATTATATTGAAACTCCGTTAAACGGCACGCCGGCCTTTGTCGGCGAGGACGTGAAGCTAATTTATTTAGGACCGCTTACAGAAAATAATCAAATAAGAGTCATGGAACGCCTTGCGCCTTACAGAGAAAGAATTTCCCGGCTTATAGATAACGGAACGGTCTTTATCGCCACCGGAAATTCCTATGAAATTTTCGGAAACAGCATAACCGACTCTGACGGCTCCGTCACGCCGTGTCTGGATATTCTCGATTTCAGCGTTAAAAGGAATTTCTTTAAAAGGGAAAGCGGTCTTATACTTGGAACCTATAAGGATCTGGAAATAGTGGGATTTAAGGCTTCCTTTACAAAAATCTATCCCGGAGAATCGGCAGAATGCTTTGTCCGCGTAACCAAAGGTCTTACTATGAATCCTGAAAGCAGCTTTGAAGGTATTGTAAAAAACAACTTTTTCGGAACTTCGATTCTTGGACCCTTGCTTATACTGAATCCGCTCTTTACCAAAAGAGTTTTCAGCGTCGCCGGTATACCTGCGGAAAAAATTCCGTTTTACAACGAAATGATGGACGCCTACAGAATAAGACTGAAGGAATTCAAGCAAAAACAAATAGGCATACACTGACATAAAAAAGGACTTGCAGAAAAAAGCCTGCAAGTCCTTTTTTATATCGCTGCAAATCAGACCTCGTCCGACTCCACAGCGTCTTCAGCTTTATCAAAAATTTCTTCCTCAGTACAAGCGCACGCGTCGGATACAACGCCCACGTCCTCAGCCTTGTCCGCCGGAATATCGTTGAAGTCGTCGTTGTCACAGTCCTCGCGGTAATCGTCGTCGCAGCCGCAGCAGCAGTCGTCGCAATCGGCGTCTATCGCGTCGCAGCCGCAAGACTTATTTTTTGAAGATTTATAAATAACTGCGGCGGCGGCGGCGGCGCCGGCGGCTAAAAGTCCTAAAATCAAACCTTTTTTCATATTATTGTCCTCTTTTCTCCGCAAGAAAAATATTATACGGCTTGCGGTCCGAAAGAAATATGTGCGTTTTTATTATTATATCACAAAACAAAATAAATTTCAACAATTTTATAAATTTTTTGTGATATACATCAAAATTGAAATTGCTGTGACGGGCGCCGTTTCACATCTTAATATTCTGTTTCCGAGCCACACGGCGTTTATACCGGCTCTGCGCGCATAATCCGCTTCCTCGGCGTCGAATCCGCCTTCGCTTCCTATAAAAAGAGAAAAATTACTCTTTCCCAAAACCTCAAGCTCCGAAAATCTGATACCGCCCTCCTCGTAAAGCATTACCGGACATTCGCTTTCAGACATTTCGGCAACCGCTTTCTTAAAGCCTATAAGCGGCATAACCCGCGGAACTATTCCCCTTCCCGACTGCTTGGCCGCGCCCATGGCTATCTTATTCAGTCTTTCAAGCTTTTTGGAAAAATCCTTTTCGGAGGGCCTTGAAACGCACCGTCTTGTCAAAACCGGAACTATTTCGGCGGCGCCCAGCTCCACCGATTTCTGAATAATAAGCTCAAGCTTGTCCAGCTTAGGCACGGCCTGATACAGGGTAAGATTTATATCCGGTTCGGCGGCGCAGGGCGTATGCTCCAGTATATCAAGAAAAACCGCGTCCTCGGTTATTCTCTTGACGGCGCACCTGTAATCCACGCCCTCCGCGCATACCGTCAGCCTTTCTCCGGGTTTCATTCTGAGCGAAAAACCGATATGCCTCGCGTCTCCGCCTGTAATAACAGGCAGCTCCGGATTCATTTTTTCAAGAAAAAATCTCGGCATAATTCCTCCCTTTTATTGTTTGCATGAATATTATAAAAAATCCTAAGTAAATTATACTATATCCGGCCTTTTTTTTCAATATTTTTTTACAAATTTATGCGTAGTCCATTGACACCGCCGGATATATGGAGTATTATAAATATCAGTACTGAATGAAAAGAGGATTTATTTTGATTAAGAAATTTTTTTCACTTTTAACATGCGCCGTGCTTTCAGCGTCGCTTTTCTGCGGCTGCGGCGATGAAAGCGGCTCGTCCAATGAATATTATTACGGACAGGCTCTCAAGGAGGTCGACGGCAAGGATATATATCTGATTTATGACGGAAGATACGTTACGGACGACGAAATGGACGTTTTAACAAATTATTACAGCTCTATCCAGAGAAAGGACTATGAGCTGTTTAAAACAACTCAGCCCGGGCCGTACGTCGATTTCCTTGAAAAAAAGCAGTCAAAGGAAGTCTCCTCGTATGTGGACGACTTCTATAAGGAGGTCGAGGACGGCGTCGGGGGAGATTTTGATTTTACCCAGATAGAAGTTACCGACTGCGGCACAAGTCGGGAGGATTCCGGAATAAACGATATAAAAGAGCTTCTCGACGGAATTTACGAAGACGCCGGTATGGAAAAGAGCTTTTCAGATACTGTCAATGACGCCAAATATATAGTGTTCAATCTGTCTGCTGAGAGCAAGGACGGTGAAACCTTTAATCTTTCGGACGAAATGAAGTATATTTTTACCTGCGAGGACGGAACGTATATTTTTTAAACGGAGGGATAAACATGAAGGACGATCCTGTCATAGTAAAAACTGCGGAGCTGATCAAGGAAAACTGCTCTGAAATCGTTAAGATATATCTTATTAGCTATAAGGTGGATAACGGAGGAGAGGTTACCAGCTTCAAGCTTGCGCTTATACTGAGGGATGATGCGGAAAATCTTCCCGAGCTTGAATGCCGTCTCTATCTCAACGTAGACTGCGAGCTGCCTTTCGACATGGTAATTTACCGCAGAAGCGAATTCGATAAGCTTAAAAGCGAAATCGGCACCTTCGCATGGAAAATAAATAATTCGGGAGCTGTGCTTTATGAGTAGAGGATACCGCGACGGCGACAGCAGAAGATATTTTGACTGGCTTTATTACGCCAACCTGGATCTGCTTGCGGCAAAAAATCTCCAATGCGACGAAAGGTGCTACAACGGAGCCGCGTTTCACTGTCAGCAATGCATAGAAAAAGCTCTCAAGGGCTATCTTCTTTTTAAAAAACACCGTCTTTACGACGGTCATAACCTTACATGGCTGTGCAAGCAGGCAATGCAGATAGACGGACATTTTTCCAAATGGCTTGAAAAAAGCGCGCTTTTGAACCATTATTATATAGAAACCAGATATCCGGCAGATATACCATTCGACATAGACACGGATACTGTTATGGAGCTTATACACTCCTCGTCAGAAATGCTTAGCTTTATAACGGAAATTATACATTTTGATTTCAGAAGCTACAGAAAAAAATAAAAGCGGGCTTTTGTCTTGTAAAATAAATATTGATAAAGGCTTTATTAAAAGCAAAAAGGAGCTTAGCGCTCCTTTATTTTTTTATTTCAGTAGAAAATTTCCCCTGCGGCCTATTTTTTCCCCCATTTTTACAACCGTTTCAAAACCGTCGGCGGTATTTTTCAGTATGTCCCCGTCAATAATAACCGCGTCCTTTTTTACCAGCAGAACAATGGTCGAGCCTCCGAATTCAAACATTCCCTTTTCCATGCCTCTGCGTATTTCACCGGCGGCGTCGTGGTTGACAATTCTTCCCACCATCATAGCTCCGACCTCCGCTTGAACCACATCGCCGAAATTATCCGTGTGAAGCACCGTATATTCACGGGTATTCTCTTTATAAATATCGGCAAATTCTAAAGCGATAGGATTTACCGTATGATATTTGCCTTTTATCTTCCTGTTACCGGATTTTCTGCCGTCGTCTATATAAATATATCGGTGATAGTCGTCTACCTCAAGCCTGAATATCATGCAGTAGCCGCCCGTATATCTCCGGGCAAGCTTTCCGCACCGCAAAAGCGAACTGACGCTGTAGCATGAATTCTTTATTTTAAAAACGCTGTTCCGATCTATCTTAAATACGCTCAGCTTGGAATCGCAGGGACTGATAAAATGCTCCGGGCTTTTATCAATCGGCCGATTTTCGGCTTTTATCCTTCTTGTAAAAAATTCGTTATACGAGCGATAGAAGGCAGGCTCATATTCCGACATATCTATACCGGATTTCTTTATAAACGGAACTATCATAAACCGCGACGCGGTACCGCTGCAAAATCCGCCGGCTATCTCGGAAACCGCCGGAGCAGTCAGCAGCTTAAGAACCGCTCTGCCCGGTAAAGAGCCGTAAAGCAGATTCAGCAGCGTTTCCTGCCCGTCGTTCTTAGTTATTATATTTCCGCTTCTGTCCTTGAATTTCTTTATCATCCGTTGTTTTTCACCTTATATATAAGCCAAATCATTTCAGCCGCGCCAACGGCTATAAAAATGAGCATAGTTTTCATTTTCGGTTTTTTCAGCCTGAAGCGAGTAATAAAAGCCGCGCCTATAAGCAGAAGCAAAAAAGCGTAAATATCCGGAAACAACGCTCCCATATCCTTGCGGAAGCTGTAAAACAGCGGAAGTATAAGAGCGACGCTCGTTACCGGCAGTCCCTCGTATTCACGTCTTGCCTCGCTTGTTCTTACCTGTCTTGATTCCTCCGCGACATTGAAATACGCAAGTCGTATCAGCGCGGCAAGAGTAAAGAAAATCATTATAGCGATATGATAAAATTTGTTCATACCGACAGAATAGCCGATCGCCGCGGGAAGCAGTCCGAAGCAAATAAGATCGCAGAGCGAATCTATTTGTATTCCGAATTTTTTCTCGTCGTCGGTTCTCTTTCTTGTGCGGGCGACCTTGCCGTCGAACATATCGCACAGACCGGATATCATCAGAGCAATCACCGCCATGGTGATATGGCTTCCGCTCATGGCAAGATATATTCCTATCAAAGACGACGCGAGCCCCATATAGGTCAGGATAACCGTATAATTATAAAAGCCTATCATGACGTAATCTCCTCATTAACTAAAAAACATATGAATTTATTATACCAAATTTCCGTCAAACTTTCAAGGCATAAAAAATATAAAGTTTTAAAAAGACGGAATTTAAACCTTCGCGCTGAAAACGTCTGCGTTTTCTCTTTATTTCCAATATATTCAAAACGCGTAAGAAAATTTGTTTTGTGTATATTTTACATTTTACAATTAAGAAAACCAGCATGTTTAATAAAATTTAAACCAATAATACGCATGAAATGTCCTATATACTTTACAAACTCAGTTAATTAGGGTATAATGGTAAAGTTATCAAGAATTTATCAGAGGTGTTAATATATGTTTAAACTGAAAAGAACGGCGGCTTTTGTTCTGAGCCTGGCTATGACGGCGGCTCTGCTTTCAGGCTGCGGAGACAAGGAAAACTCATCGTCGGACAAGACGTCGGGTTCGGACGGTAAATCCTCCGCGCAGCAGTCCAGCGGCAAGCTTATGAATTTCACTCCTCCGGAAGAGGGCGAGGAAATTATCGTTATGACTATAAAGGATTACGGCGACGTAAAGATCAAGCTTTTCCCGGAACAGGCTGAAAAAGGCGTTGAAAATTTTACCGGTCTTGCTGAAAAGGGCTATTACGACGGTCTCATTTTTCACAGGGTAATCAATAATTTCATGATTCAGGGCGGCGATCCCGAGGGAACCGGAATGGGCGGCGAATCGCTTTGGGGCGGTAAATTCGACGGAGGAACGTCTCCCGACCTTACCCATGCGGCGGGAGCGGTCGCATACGCGAACAGCGGCGGAACATCTACGGACGGCAGCCAGTTTTACATCGTTACCGGCGAAACTTACGATGAAGATACTCTGACCTCGCTTACCGAATATTACAAAATAACGTTAAGCGACGAAGCCAAGGAAATTTACACTACTATAGGCGGAACGCCGTGGCTTGACGGATCCTATACGATATTCGGTCAGGTTTTCGACGGACTTGATATCGTTTTCGACATTCAGGGCGTTTCCACAGATTCCAACGACAAGCCTGAAAAGGACGTTGTAATCGAAAAAATTTCAGTTGAAAAATACGACGGCGGCGACGTTAAATTCTATATGAGCGACTATAAATAAATTTAAGAATTTAAATCTGGTAATATTATATAAAATTATATATGAAAATATTGTTCTGTTTCTATACTGGAATAAGGATAATTTCACCTGAACAGACTATAATATAGGTGAGAAAAAAGAAAAAGATATTTCTGCTGTGTACATACGGGAAATATCTCAAGGAGAGGAAATCTTGGAAAAATTTGTTGTTAAGGGCGGACGCCGTCTGCATGGCGAAGTCGAAATAAGCGGAGCAAAAAACGCGGCCGTCGGTATAATTCCGGCTGTAATATTGTCCGACGAGCCCTGTATACTTGAAAACGTCCCGGATATCAGCGACGTATCAATCAGCCTGAGAATACTCTATGAAATGGGCGCGGGCGTTCAGACGATCGCCAGAAATACGTTTCGGATAGATCCTTCCGGCATAATGAATTTCTGCGTCCCCTACGAAAGCGCAAGGCAGATGAGAGCGTCCTATTACTTCTTAGGCGCGCTGCTCGGAAAATTCAATAAGGCGAGGGTTTCAATGCCGGGGGGCTGTCCTCTGGGAGACCGCCCCATAGACCAGCACCTGAAAGCGTTTTCCGCCCTCGGCGCGGCATGCTCTATCGACCACGGAATGGTGGACGTAACGGCGGATTCGCTTAACGGAAGCCAGATATATCTGGACGTTGTTTCCGTGGGAGCTACAATGAACGCTATGCTGGCCGCGGTAAAGGCAAAGGGCTTAAGCATTATTGAAAACGCGGCGAAGGAGCCGCATATCGTAGATCTCGCAAACTTCCTTAATTCCATGGGCGCCGACATCATGGGCGCCGGTACTGACGTTATCAAAATCAGAGGCGTCGATTACCTGAAGGGAACTACTTACTCAGTTATACCGGATCAAATCGAGGCGGGTACTTTCATGGTAGCGGCTGCCGCAACAGGCGGAGACATACTTGTAAAGAACATCATACCGAAGCATTTGGAGCCAATAACCAATAAGCTTGAAAAAATAGGAGTAAATGTCGAGGAATTTGACGACAGCGTAAGAATCTGGGTAGACGGTCCTTTGGTTAAAACCAATATAAAGACAATGCCTCATCCGGGTTTCCCGACAGATATGCAGCCTCAGATGGCTACTCTTTTGACTCTGGCGGAGGGCACAAGCATTATTACGGAGGGCGTATGGGAACAGCGTTTCAGATATGTCGACGAGCTGCGGAGAATGGGTGCCGATATATCCGTAGACGGCAAGGTGGCGGTTATCGAAGGAACCGGACATCTTCAGGGCGCTCCGGTCAAGGCCTGCGACCTTAGAGCGGGCGCAGCTCTCATTATCGCGGGACTGGCGGCGGCAGGCGTGACGGAAGTAGAGGATATCCACCATATCGAAAGAGGCTATGACAATCTTGACAGAAAGCTTCAGCTGCTGGGCGCGGATATTGTAAAGAAGAGCTTTCCCGGAGCTTCGGTAAAAAAAGCATTATAAAAATATTTATTCGGGCAGGCAGATACGTCTGCCCGTTTTTGTTGGTTTTAAAATATACGACGATTAATGATTCTGTTTCGCCGTATATTTTAAAGTTTTATAAAAATACATGAAAAAATGAAATTTACTTAGTATTATACAGAAAGGAAAAAATATGGCAAGGATATACCCTCTTTTCAGTTCAAGCAAGGGAAATTCCTCTTTTTTAGGAAATCCGTCCGCCGGAATACTTATCGACGCGGGAGCGTCCTTTAAAAAACTATGCGGCGCGCTGGATCGCTGCGGTATAGAAATCGGCGCGGTTAAGGGAGTATTCATAACTCACTCCCACAGCGATCATGTAAAGGGACTTAAAACGCTAACTGCGAAAACCGGTATTCCGGTTTTCGGGCAATGCGAAACTCTCTGCGAGCTTGTTAAAAAGGAGCTTATTTCTCCATGCTCTGAAATATATGAGCTTGACTGTCCGGCCGCCGTGGCAGGAATGGAAGTAAGCTGCTTTGACACTCCTCATGACACGGTCAGAAGCTGCGGATACCGAGTGAGCTTTGAGGACGGCCGCACCTGCGCCGTATGCACAGATCTCGGTCATGTCACTAAAACCGTAGACGAAAATATACTCGGCTGCGATTTGGTTCTGCTGGAATCCAACTATGACGAAAATATGCTGAAAAACGGACCGTATCCATATTATCTGAAAGAAAGAATACTCTCGGCAAGCGGACATCTTTCAAATAAGTGCTGCGCCGGACAAGCTCGAAGGCTGATAAGCAGAGGAACTACAAGAATAGTTCTCGGTCATCTGAGTCAGGAAAATAATACTCCGCAAACTGCGGAAAAAACTGTTTTATCAGGTCTTTCAGAATTTAAAAGAGACATGGATTACATATTGAAGGTAGCCCCGGTAGAAACTGACGGCGAAGCTGTGGTGTTCTGATGATAAATGTAAAAATAGTAGCGGTGGGAAATTTAAAGGAGCAGTATCTGAAAGACGCCTGCGGAGAATACATAAAAAGACTTAAAAGATACTGCAATATAAGCGTTAAAGAATTAAACGAATCAAAACTTTCCGACAAAGCTTCTCCCAAGGATATACAAAAAGCGCTGGAAACGGAAGGAAAAGCTATACTCAGAGAATGCCGCGGATATCTGATAGCCATGTGCATAGAGGGAAAACAGCTTTCCAGCGTTGATTTTTCAGACAAGCTCATGTCGGCGGCGGCAGGAGGAAGCAGCGTTACCTTTGTTATAGGAAGCTCGTGCGGAATATCCGACGAGGTCAAGCGGACCGCCGATCTGAAGCTTTCTATGTCTGAAATGACTTTCCCTCACCAGCTTGCGCGAGTTATGCTGACAGAGCAGATTTACCGCGCCTTTCAGATAGCCTCAAACGGAAAATACCATAAATGATTTCATAGAATAACTATACGGTTATTGTGCAAATTGTATAATATATACAACTCTTTTTTGTATCTCTGATTTTAGTCATATTCTATATTTTATATTGACTTTTTTATTAAAATATGGTATTATTATTTTAACAATAATTGTTCGTTATTGAAAAAAAATAAGGAGTTTGATAGAAATGAAGCTATTGAAAAAAGCGCTTTCTGCTTTTGCCGCACTGGCTATGTGTACGGCGTTTTTCGTAAACTCGGCAGCTCCGGCGGATATAATAACCGCGGCAGGAACCGTCCGTGATATGACCTCGCAGGAAGTTGTAAGCGATATGGGCTTGGGCTGGAATCTCGGAAATTCATTCGATTCCTATTATGAAGGACAGACAATGTCTCCTTCAGCCGTTGAAACGGCGTGGGGCAATCCGACTGTTACTAAGGAGCTTATACAAGCAATCAAAAACGAAGGTTTTAAGACTATTCGTATACCTGTAACCTGGATGAACTGCATCGACTCGTCAAACAACATAAATGAAGATTATATGAAAAGAGTTCAGGAGGTTGTTGATTACTGCATTAACGAAGGCCTTTACGTCATACTGAACGTTCATCACGACGGCGGCTCAGAGGGCGGCTGGCTGAGAAACGCACAGAACGACTATACCAACGTTTCCGCAAAATATCAGAAGATCTGGGAACAGATCGCTTCTAACTTTGCAGATTATTCAGACTATCTTATTTTCGAATCTATGAACGAGGTAGGATTCAACACATCGGGAAATCCTACGTCTGAAAACTACAAAACTCTTAATAGCCTTAATCAGCTTTTTGTTAATACAATAAGAAATTCAGGCTCTAATAATGAAAAGCGTCACCTGCTTATCGCTGGATACTTTACCGACACCAATATGACGTGCGACAACAGATTTGAGGTGCCTAACGATCCTGCCGGAAGATGCATAGTTTCCATTCATTATTATTCACCGTCGGCGTTCTGCGTAGCGGAGCCAAGCTCTACATGGGGCTACAGCAAGACATGGGGAACAGCCGACGAGCAGGAGGCTCTTGAAGCCGATCTTGATCTGCTTAAAACCAGATTTGTAAATGCCGGAATTCCTGTAATCATCGGCGAATACGGAGTTCTGACGGAATCTGAAAACGGCAAGGACAAGGCGAGCATAGTTACATATCTTAAATCAGTTGCTGAAGGCGCTCTGCAAAGAGGTATTTGTCCTATTCTTTGGGACAGCGGCAACGGCGGCGATATGAAATTCATAAACAGAACCTCCAAAACATGGAATATTTCAGAGCTTGAAGCCGTTTACGCTGATCTTGCCGGAAAATATTCCACAGGAGTTACAACGCCTGCCGTAACCACTCCGGACGTAGAAGAAAATTCACAGAAGGTTGCGCTGAAAGAGGACGAAAAGGGAAATCTGTATGTTGACCTTACGCCTTATGTAGGCAGACTTATAACCGGAGTAGGCTTTACTGTCGAGGGCGATACGTATAACGGCAACGGCGGCGTTCTGCTCGGCTTCAACGTATACAGCGACGCTACTTCCTGGGGCGGCGTTTATAAGGGCATACAGGCTCCTTTCCTCGGACAGAACAACGGTCAGGTTACAAAATATACCTTCGACGCTGAAAATGAGGAATCCGTTGATCCTAAGGAAATAATGTATGACGGTCAAACTATGACCTTCTCAATAAACTGGACATATCCTGGTACATATAAGGATAAGCTTTCACTCGGCGGCGAGGTTATACTTTATTTTGACGGAGCAGAGCAGATTACCACGACTACCACAAACCCTCTTGAAACAAAATTTGAAGAAAGAGTTACGGCAGTGGTTGATAAGGAAGTAAATGAAGAAGAAGGTATAGACAGACCTACAATGAGAATTGATATTTCTCCCTACAAGGGCAATAAGCTCGTAGGCGTTAAATTCAATATGACCGGAACTCACGGCGACGGAAACGGAGCTTTAAGCTATAATCTTGTGGACGAAACCGCTGAATCGGGTACAAAGTGGGCTTACACTGCATTTGACTTCAAATCTGCAAACGACGATATTTATGTTTCTTTGGCTTCCGACGTCACTGAAAACCTAAGCTATGATTTCTTAAGCTTCAATATATGGTATGAGAAGGACGGAAAAACCTCGGCGGATTATTCCTTTAACCCCGACGTAACTCTTTATTTTGAGGACGAGGTAGTAATTCAAACCACGCCGGCGGCTACGACAACGACAGGCGGCGATACCACTACAACCGTAACGACGACAGCAGACGTCCCTCCTTCAGACGAAACAATAGATCCTGAGCTTGTTACAAAATACGGCGACGTAAACTGTGACGAATCTGTAAACATCGCGGACGTTATTGCGATTAACATGTATCTTCTGGATAATAAATCCAACCCTCTTACAGACGTCGGTATCGCAAATTCCGATGTTGTAAGGGACGGCGAAATCAATACTTCTGATTCGCTGACGCTTATGAATTATGTTGCAATGGTAGTAGACGAATCTAAGCTCGGAGCTTAAAACAAACTAAGAAAACCGCAGTTTCTGCGGTTTTTCTTTTTTTAAAACAGGCTTAAGCCGTTTATTGCCGCTGATTTTAAAATGCAATAAAAACTCTTGAATATAGTTTTAATTTATGCTATAATGTTAATAATTGCAGCGCTGATTTTCAGCGCGTTGTATTAAAAATTTACATAAGGAGAAAATCTATGAAATTTGGATTTTTTGACGACTCAAAAAAAGAATATGTCATTACTTCCCCTAAAACCCCTTATCCGTGGATCAATTATCTCGGAACACAGGAATTTTTCTCGCTGATTTCAAATACAGCCGGCGGATATCATTTCTATAAGGATGCCAGACTAAGAAGAATTACACGTTACCGCTACAATAATGTACCGGTCGATATGGGCGGACGCTATTTTTACATAAATGACAACGGTACGATCTGGGCTCCGGGCTGGTCGCCTGTTAAAACGGAGCTTGACGGATATGAATGCCGTCATGGTATGGGCTATACTATAATTAAGGGAACTAAAAATAATATTTCCGCAGAAGTCACTTTCTTTGTTCCCCAGAATTACAACGGCGAAATACAGAAAATGACGCTGAAAAACGAGGGCGGCGAAGCGAAAAAAATCAAGCTGTTCTCTCTTGCCGAATGGTGCCTTTGGAATGCGCAGGACGATTCAACCAACTTCCAGAGAAATTTCAACACCGGAGAGATTGAAATCGAAGGCTCGACTATCTATCACAAAACAGAATATAAGGAAAGAAGAAATCATTACGCTTTCTATACTGTAAACGCTGATATTGACGGCTATGACACTGACAGAGAAGCTTTCCTTGGACTTTACAATGGATTTGAAAATCCTCAGGTAGTGGCTGAAGGAAAGGCGTCAGGCTCCGTTGCCGACGGTTGGTCGCCTATAGCTTCTCATTATATGGAAATAACTCTCGCTCCGGGAGAATCAAGGGATCTTGTTTTCATTCTCGGATATGTTGAAAATCCGGTTGAGGAAAAGTTCAATGCCGACGGTTCTGTGAATAAATCAAAAGCTCACGCTATGATAGAGCAATATAATACGGTTGAAAAGGTTGAGGCAGGTCTTGCCGAGCTTAAGGCTATGTGGGACGCTCTTCTTTCAAAATATACCGTTGATACTCCTGACGATAAAATGAACAGAATGGTAAACATCTGGAATCAGTATCAGTGTATGGTAACGTTTAATATGTCCCGTTCCGCGTCTTATTTCGAAAGCGGTATCGGCAGAGGAATGGGCTTCCGCGACTCAAATCAGGATCTTCTGGGATTCGTTCACCAGATTCCGGAGAGAGCAAGGGAAAGACTTATCGACCTTGCTTCAACGCAGTTTGAAGACGGAGGCTGCTATCACCAGTATCAGCCGCTTACCAAAAAAGGCAACGATGAAATCGGAGGCGATTTCTCAGACGATCCGCTGTGGATGATACTTTCAGTAGCGGCGTATATCAAGGAAACCGGCGATTATTCCATACTTGATGAAATGGTGCCTTATGATAACGATTCCAGCAAGGCCCAAACAATGATGCATCACCTGAAGCAGTCGTTCTACCATGTTGCTGAAAACGTTGGTCCTCATGGACTTCCTCTTGCAATGAGAGCGGATTGGAACGATTGTATCAATTTAAGCTGCTTCTCGTCTGAGCCGGGAGAATCCTTCCAGACTTCGACGTCTCCTAAATACGGCGAGGATAAATACAGCAAGGTTGCCGAATCTGTAATGGTTGCAGCGCTGTTTACATATGCAGGTCCTAATTTCGTCGACCTTTGCAGATATAAGGGCGACGACGGCGAGGCGGTCAAAGCTCAGGCTGAAATTGATAAAATGAAGAAAAACATTATGGATTACGGCTTTGACGGCGATTGGTTCCTCAGAGCATATGATGATTTCGGCAAAAAAATGGGCTCCAAGGAATGCGAAGAGGGTAAGATATTTATCGAGCCTCAGGGCTTTGCGGTACTCGGAGGAGTAGGCAAGGAATCAGGCGCCGACATCAAGGCTCTTGAAAGCGTTGACAAATATTTAAACAGCGAGCACGGTCTTGTTCTTAATAATCCTGCCTTCACAAAGTACTATATCGAATACGGCGAAATCTCCACATATCCGGCAGGATATAAAGAAAATTCAGGTATATTCTGTCATAATAATGCATGGATTATTTGTGCTGAAGCCTTCGTAGGCCGCGGCGACAAGGCATATGAATACTATTCAAAAATCGCTCCTGCCTACAGAGAAGAAAAGTATTCTGATCTTCACAGAACAGAGCCGTATGTTTATGCTCAGATGATTGCCGGCAAGGACGCAAAGCGTCACGGCGAAGCAAAGAATTCTTGGCTTACCGGTACGGCTGCGTGGAATTTTGTTGCGGTATCACAGTATATTCTGGGTATAATTCCTGACTGGAACGGTCTTAAAGTAGATCCGGGCATTCCTCACGAATGGGACGGATTTAGAGCTATAAGACAGTTCAGAGGAGCATCCTACGATATAACCTTCAGAAATCCCGATCATGTATGCAAGGGAATCAAATCTGTAACGGTTGACGGAAAAGCTATTGAAGGCAATGTTCTTCCTGTATTCAACGACGGCAAAACTCATGAAGTTGAAGTTATAATGGGCTGATCCCATATATAAAAAACCGGACTGTAAAAAGTCCGGTTTTTATTATATTCTTAAAGCCTTGAAATTCAGTCCTGCTCTTCTCCGTAGGTCGAAATCTCAATTGTTTCTATCATAACGTCGTCAACAGGTATCTTTATTTCGTCCTCGTCCTGTACAACTTCAAGATCCGTCAGCTTGTCTATTACGTCAAAGCCCTCATAGGTCTGTCCGAATACCGTTATCTGCTGGGAAAGATTAGGAACGCCGCCAAGCTCTATAAAAGCGTCAGCAACGGTAGTGTCGTCCTTGTTTGTATCAAGCAGCTCCTTTTTGAAATCCTCGGTAAATTCCACGCTGTTGAGCACCGCGAAACGGCTTCCGTTAAGCGTCTTAGAATTTCCGAAAAGCTTTTTGAAAAAGCCGCCCTCCTGCCCTGTCACCATACTGCAAAGCGCGCCCTTAAACGGCCATAAATTCTGATTCAGCTCCTGCTCGACAGATTCTGCCGCTTCATTGTATTTATCTCCTAAATCGCCGTTCTTTTCAGCGCTTCCCGCACCGAAATAAACGCCCGGCTCAGACTGAAAAACATAAGTATTGTCATAATAGCCTTCTTCTGCAAGCTTTGTAAAGCTTTCAACAGCCTTTGGAGCATATTCGGGATAAAGCACAGCCTTTATATCTCCCATACTCGTCTTTATAACCGCCACCGGATCATCGTTCTCCGGAGTCTCCTTCTGAACAAGCTCCAATGTTTTCATATCAATATAATTAGCGCTTTTCTTGCCCATATAATTCATACATGAGACAGCGGCGAAGCTGAACGCAGACGCCGCAACAAGTCCCATAAGTATGAATCTTACTCTTTTATTCAGCATATACTACCTCAATTCGTCTTTTTGATTTCCGTTCCCTGTCTCGTTTCCTTAATCGTATAGCCAAGCGCGGCTATTTCATCCCTAAGCTTATCGGCAAGCGCAAAATCCTTTACTTTTCTTGCCTCGGCTCTTTTCTCAGCCAACGCCATTACCTCGGACGGTATTTCGTCCGCAGGTTTTCTGTTATAAAGCAGCCCGAGAACTCCCGTCAAGGTATCAAAAAGCTCCGCGCCCTCCTCAAGCTGCTCTCTTGAAACTGAACTATCGGCAGCCATTGTGTTAAGATCCCTCGCCAGCTCAAACACCGCCGTAAGGCCGTCGGCCGTATTCAGGTCGTCATCCATAGCCTCTGTAAACTGAGTCTTTCTTTTTTCAAAGGTCTCTTTTGCGCCGCTGCCGACCTCGCCGCTTTCAGCGGCCTCAATAGCCCTGTCAAGACCGCTGCGGCAGTTATACAATCTTTCAAGAGACGCTTTGCAGGAATCCAGAAGCTCCGCGGTATAATTCATAGGCATTCTGTAATGAGCCTGAATCATAAGATAGCGGATAGTTTCATATCCGTATTTTTCCGCCGCGTCTCTGGTCAAGAAAAAGTTTCCCGCTGATTTGGACATTTTTTTATTGTCAATATTTATATGACCGTTATGCATCCAGTAATTTGCAAACGTCTTTCCGGTCGCCGCTTCCGACTGCGCTATCTCGTTTTCATGATGAGGGAAAACAAGATCCTTTCCTCCGCAGTGAATATCAATCGTATCTCCAATACAGTCTTTTGCCATAGCGGAGCATTCAATATGCCAGCCCGGACGTCCCTTACCCCACGGAGAATCCCAGTGCTGTTCATTTTCGTCCGCCGACTTCCACAAGGCAAAATCAAGAGGATCTTCTTTAAGGCTGTTAACCTCCACTCTCGCTCCCGCAACAAGATCGTCCAGCGACTGTTTAGAGAGCTTTCCGTAGCCTTCAAACTTCCTTGTACGATAATAAACGTCGCCGCCGGACTCATAGGCATAGCCTTTTTCCACAAGAGTTTTAATCATATCTATAATTTTATCCATGTAAATCGAAACCTTAGGATGAACATCAGCCGGACGGACATTCAATCCCTTGGCGTCCCTTTCGTATTCCGCGATGTATTTAAGAGCCGTTTCCTCGGGAGTCTGACCTTCGCTTTCAGCCTGCTTTATAATTTTATCATTTACGTCGGTATAATTCTGAATAAATTTTACGTCGAACCCCCTAAACTCCAGATAACGCCTAAAGACGTCGAATACGCATATAGGGCGGGCGTTTCCTATATGAATATAATTATAAACCGTCGGACCGCATACATATATACATGCTTTTCCCTCGTTTATAGGCTTAAACTCCTCTTTTCTGCCGGTCAATGTATTGTATATTTTCATCTATGTGATTCCTTTCATTCATTATTTTCTTTATTTCTGTCCGGACTTTTTATCGTCCTGTTGACGATCACTGCCGTAAGTATTCCCGCAATGGTTTCAAGCATACGCGAAACGGCGAAAAGATAATGATTTTCAACCTCAAGATGCGACAGAACTATACTCAAAAACACAACGCAGGCTATGAACGCGCTCGACTCACGGTTCATCAGCACTGTAAGATATATAACAGGGGCAATACAAAGGCTTATTAAAACATAATAAAGCAGCGAAAACGGCACAAGAGGCGTATAATCTATTACAAGGAGAATCAAAACTGCGGCGGCTCCCCCGATAAACGTGCCGACACATCTTATAATTCCCTTTTTTATACTTTCGCTTGTGGTCGCCTGCATACACAGTACGGCGGCAATCATACTGTAAAAAGGATGTATATCAAATATCATACCCATAACGGCACACAGGAAAACCGCGATAACGGTTTTCCATATTCTCATGCCGATACGGATTTTAGGCATTTTCCTTATTTTCAAGCTCATCAATTCTTTTCATAAGTTTTTCTACCTTAACCTCCAGAGAGCACATTTCCTGAGAAACGGGATCAGGTATATGAATCTGGTCAAGCTCTTTGCATACCTTTACCCTTACTCCCCTGTTTTTAACAATTCTGGCCGGAACTCCCGCCGCCGTACAGTTATCGGGAATTTCCTCAAGAACCACTGCGTTTGCCGCAATTTTAACGTTGTTACCGATTTTAAACGGTCCTAAAACCTTAGCCCCGGCTCCCACCATAACGTTGTCGCCAAGGGTAGGATGACGCTTTCCCTTATCCTTTCCGGTTCCTCCCAAGGTTACGCCCTGATAGATCAGGCAATTGTCGCCTATTTCGGCGGTCTCGCCGATAACAACGCCCATTCCGTGATCAATAAAAAGACCCTTGCCAATTTTTGCGCCCGGATGTATTTCTATACCCGTTCTGAATCTCGCAAACTGGGAAATTATCCTTGCAATTGTCAGCATACCATGCTTGTAAAACCAATGCGCTCTCCGATAGCTGTGAACGGCATGCAGACCTGAATAAGTGAGCCAGATTTCAAAGGCGCTCCTTGCAGCCGGATCACGTTCCTTCACAAGCGCTATATCTTCACGAAGCTGTTTAAACAAATTATCACCTTCTTTATATTAAAAAACCTCCGACCAAAAGGTCAGAGGCGAAATTTCCGCGGTTCCACTCCGATTTATTGCTCAACCCCTTAACGCAGGAAATACGCGGAGCAATACTAAAAAAAGCCAAGGCTTTATTTTTTCCTGCTCCGGACTGACAGCCGCACTTCACATTGCTTCTCTGCCGCGCTCACACCGCCGCGCAGCTCTCTGATAGAGATTTATCAACGCTACTCTGACTGCTACGTCTTTAACCTATATAATATATTATACTCAACAGCGGCGATTTTGTCAACGACCGCGTTACTTTTTAATCAATCTGTTTATAAGGTTAAGAACAAGTAGAAATATGTTTAATAGATGTAATTAAAATAAATAACATTGTTCTACCCCCTATTTTCAATGTGCCCGTTTATTTTATCTTTCAACATAAAAAAACCTCCGCTTAAAAACGGAGGTTTTATTTTATTTAATTACAGCTTCTGCAAGCTCTTCCATTTTCGGAATATCCGCGTCTTTCATTACCGATTTAATTGTTACCGCCGGTTCTGCAATCCTGATATTTTTCATTCCGTCAAGAATACCCCTTATAGTCTTAGCCGCGGAAGGAGCCCACGAGCCGTTTTCAATTATACCTATTTTTCTGTTCTGATAATTCTTTGACTTAAGATGGTGCAGAAAATCCTCCATGCAGGGAAAAACTCCGGCGTCATAGCTTGCGGCGGCAAGTATCATTGAGCTATAACGGAACGCGTTCTCCACAGCCTCCGCCATATCCTCCCTTGCCAGATCCATAACCTCTATCTTCTTAGCGCCCTTAGCTTTAAGAATCTCCGCCATTTTTAAAGCGGCGGCGGCCGTATTGCCGTGTATCGACGCATAAGCTACGAAAACTCCCTCTTCCTCAGGCTCATAGCTGCTCCAAACGGAATACCTTTCGATATAATGTCCTAAGTTTTCCTTAAGTATAGGTCCGTGCAGAGGACATATCATTTTGATATCCAAAGCCGCGGCTTTTTTAAGCAAGGCCTGAACCTGCGCTCCATATTTGCCGACAATATTAAAATAATATCTTCTTGCCTCGCAGTCCCATTCCTCATCAGTGTCTAAAGTACCGAATTTTCCAAAGCCGTCTGCTGAAAAAAGTATTTTTTCTGTTTTCTCATATTCAACCATAACCTCCGGCCAATGAACCATCGGAGCCATGATAAATTTCAAGGTATGTCTGCCCAGATTCAGTTCTTCGCCCTCTTTGACAATGATTCCTCTTTTTTCAATATCAATTTCAAAAAACTGCACGATCATCGCCGCAGATTTAGAGTTTAGAACAAGCTTCATTTCCGGATATTTTTCAGCGGCCGCCCTTATATTTCCTGCATGATCAGGTTCAAGATGCGAAATCACAAGATAATCCGGCTTTCTTCCGCCCAGCGCCTTTTCAAGATTAGAAAGCCATTTTTCTGAAACCTTTGTATCGGCCGTATCCATAACCGCAATTTTATCGTCAATAATTAAATAGGAATTATATGAAACTCCGTTAGGAACCTCATATTGGCTTTCAAATAAATCCAAATCCCCGTCGTCAACGCCTATATATAGAATATCGTCTGAAATTCTTACGTCGCTCATTTTTTTACACTCCATTTCCGTTCTGATAAACGAATATTCATAAAACAGACAGGCTTCCGCTATCAGTAACAGTTATTATTTATGTATACTAATATAACACATTTTTTATCATAATTCAAGTATCAGCATTTAAAAATGTTAAAATCAGCCATAAGAATCCATTGTGATTTTTCCGAGTCCGCCGTCGTCGTAGATATTAAGATAAATAGTTTTTCCCGCATTATCGGTATACGTCAGATTTGTATATTTTTCATCGTCGTTTCTTTCAGAAGCGGAGGGCTCGCCGTAAGCCGATTTAATTGCCTCTTCGTCAGCTCCCCATGTTATGCCGCCCTCCAGCGTCACCTCAGGATACTGAGTCTTGTCCTTCGACGTAAATTCAATAGACCAGATATGCATATCGTCGACCTTGCTTTTTTCATCGTTAAAATTGGCAAAACCGATACAGATTGTGCCGTCGTCCATTCCCTCATGATCAAGATATACGCTTCTCTGATAGAAAACTCCGGAGTCTGTCAGAAGATCCTTCATTCCGTAAACATTGTAATCAAAGCTCCAGCCCTGCTCTGTAAGAGAAGAATAAGGCAGCTTGATTAAAACCAGCTCATTGCCGTCAAGAGTGAATTTCATGGATTTCCACGCTCCGTCTGACGTTATCAGCTCTTCGGGGGCATTCTGTCGGCCGCTTTCCTGCTGACTTTCCTCGCTTGCGCTGCTTCCCTCAGCTTCGCTTCTGGATTTTGCTATATATTTATCTCTGTCTATATCGCCGCAGCCTGTAAATATTCCTGCGGCTGTCACAGCGCACAGTATAACCGCGGCTAACCTTTTAACACGATTCATTTTATATTCTCCTTTTGCTTTTTAAACATAGATATTTTACCACAGTACGCATTATTAGTCAATAAGCGGATTAAGGAATAATAAAACTTGTCAGCCGCCGAGATATTTATCTATAATAAATTTCGGACGTTCCTTGGTTTCAAGATAAATCTTGCCGATATATTCGCCGATTATTCCTATAGCCAAAAGCTGAAGTCCTCCGATAGCCCAGACTGATACGACAATCGAAGTCCAACCCTCAACCGTATCTCCCATAAAATGACGTACAAGAAAATAAACGAGCATTATTATGCTGACGGTAAATATGCCTACTCCAAGCGTCGTTATCATTCTTATAGGCTTGACAGAAAGAGAGGTGATTCCCTCCATTGCAAAAGCAAGCATCTTTTTAAGCGGATATTTTGATTCTCCTGCAAAGCGTTCCTTTCTTTCATAGTAAACAGAGTCGGATTTATAACCGATCAGGGGCACTATCCCGCGTAAAAACAGATTTACCTCCTTGAACTGTTCCAGACCTTCAAGAGCGCGGCGGCTCATAAGACGGTAATCCGCATGATTGAAAGTAACCTCTACGCCCATTTTAGCCATTATTTTATAAAAGGATTCCGCTGTAAATTTCTTAAAGAACGTATCCGTTTTTCTTGCGCTTCTGACGCCGTAAACTACGTCGCATTTCTCATTTGAAAATTTATCGACCATACCGTCGATAGCGTCTATATCGTCCTGCAAATCAGCGTCTAAGGAGATCGCGGCGTCGCATTCGTTTTTAACGGTCATCAGTCCGGCCAGCAAAGCGTTCTGATGACCTCTGTTTCTGGAAAGCTTCACTCCGCGGAAAATACAATCGCTTTCATGAAGCTCCTCGATAATCTCCCAAGTTTTGTCCTTTGAACCGTCGTCCACAAATACTATTCTGCTTTTATCGCTTATTTTTCCCGCCAAAATAAGATAATTCATTTTTTCCTTAAGCTGTCTTGAGGTTTCATGTAAAACCTCCTGCTCATTATAGCAGGGAATAACCAAAAACAATGTCATATAAAGCTCCAATCAATTTTGTTTTTTATCCTTCTTTTTTCTTTTCACTAAAACCGCCGCCAGAATTATAACAGCCGCCGCCAGTCCGACTATCGGCAGTATAGTCATATAAGCCTTATCCGGTATCTTTTCAGCTTTTTTAACAGCCGTCTGTGTTTCTATATTTTTCGTTTCGTCCGTTTGAGCTTCCGCGGACGCCTCTTGAGTAATTTCCGGCCCGGCACGAAACTGTCCGAGCGAAAGCCTTTCTATTTCACTTCTAAGCTCCTCGGGAATTTTATCTGTTGAAATCATGCTTTCCAGCTCTCTTATAAAAATACCGTTTTCTCCCGAAAGCCTAAGCTGCTGAACAATTTCCTCGGCAATTAGTAGATGACCTATTTTATTTGGGTGAATATCCATATTTTTAATATTGGTGTAAAGAGTACAGCCGCCCCTGAATTTATTCTGTATATCCGCATATTCCATTCCGGAGCCGTTTCTTATAGAGCTGTTGATAGTTCCGAGATAGATCGACGTAAACGTATAAAGCGGACTGTAAACCGGCTTCATTTTCTCGTCGTCGGTTTCAAACGGGTTGTAAACCGTCTGAAAGATCAGTCTTGCGTCAGGATTTATCTCCTCTATCCTCAAGGCTATTTTTCTTATATTTTCGCCTGCCTGTGCGGCGGCGGGCCCAAGCGACGAAGAAAACGAAAGTATCAGCTCCTGAATGGCTTCGGGCGAAAATCCAAAACCGCCGTTACCTGACGGCGCTGAAAAACTGCCCGCAATACCTATCAGATCGTCATAGAAAACGTCCATCACGTCGTTTCCGCCTATAGAAATACAGATCAGGTCGGATTTTCCGACCGATTGCGATACAGCGCCGTCGCCCTCAAGCAATTCAAGAAGCTGGGAGGTTGTTTTTCCGTCGGCGGCAAAATTCTCAACCTCGGCTCCGAAATATTCGCCGAGATAACTCCCGTAGCTGCGTTCTCCGTCATTAAGACCATAGCCGGAGGAAATGCTGTCTCCCAAAACCGTAATGCTTTCTATTTCTCCCGCGCATGCGCCAAAAGTCAGGCAAACAACCGCAGACGCTGAAACTGCCGCAGCGGCAACCGCCTTTAATATGATTTTCACGTTCACCGTGTAAGCTCTCCTATCTCCAGAATTCAAACAGCCTGCCGAACGACGTTATCATAGCCTTCCACTGCAAAGACATACCGCCTCCGCTTATCCAATTATATACCTGCCCGAAGCTTAGAACGAGGCATATTCCGGCCGAAAGCAGCATTAGCCTGTTAAGATGCTTTTTCAACGTCTGGGAGCATCTTCCGTACATAATAAACGCTATTGCCAGCGCGCCGATTAGTATCTGCCATGCGAAATCAACGCAGTATCTTGTGCCGTAGCCGCTTTCCCATATTGAAAAAATTATAATGAACGGCGCGGCTATGCATACGGCGAAAATCATAAGCGCGTAAAGCCGTTTATTTTTATTTTCAGTATATCTGTAGGCTCTTATTCCATAACCGTAGGACAAAACGGGAAGCGCCTTCCAGATAAGCCCCACGGCAGACGCCGTCGCAACAAAATAATATCCCTGCGGAAAGAACGTTTCAACACTTGAACTGTCAAAGAACGGAAATACCGGAATAAACGACGGTACCGCAAGCAGATAATTAAAAAAGCCTATCAGAACAAAATGAGTATGATACTGTGCCGCGGTAAAATCGTTTATAGTCAGCGAATACTGAATACCGAAATCAAATACCGAGCCGAACCTCGCATAATTATAAATCATCTGCGCTCCTCCGATAACCGCAAAAGGCAAAAGCGCGCAGAGGAAATAAGGCAGATAATGCCTGATCATTGATTTGCTTTTAGTATAGCAGGATCTTTTTTTCCTGAATCCGGCGTAAATAAATATCAGCGAAGCAACGCAGTATACCGCCAGCGTCGGACGGCACAAAACTCCAAGACTTAAAAATACCGCAGAAAGAGCAAGCCGCCAATTTTTTATTTTACCGTCCCCGATAACATTGGAGCTTATTAAAAAGAACGCTCCCGCGGCGACGCAAGCAAATCCCGAGGTCTGAGCAATTTCATAGAAATTCGGATTACTAAAGCAAAACCATACGCCCGTAACAAGCTGGAGCATGAATAGTCCCGCAAGCGCCAACGAAGACCTTATTTTCGGGAAAAATTTTGAAATAAACGCAAGATAAAATTTTGAGAGAAAAAGTATTCCAACCGCTCCGTAAAGCCATACCGCCCAGACGGACGGGAAATAATGGTCGGTTATCAGATGATAGGGGAGAAACAGCGTAACGACCGGAGCAATGCCGTAATAGGAATAATATTTTCCCTCGTAAAGCAGATGATCCCATGCGTAATCCACTCCCGACTCCAGCCGCTGACTCCAGTCGTAAGGATTTTCAAGCTCCAGCAGAGGCTGTTCAGCCTCCCTCAGCAGAGATACCTGACCTGCCTCAAAGGCGTCCACAAGCTCCTGCGTCATCTGATTACCCGACTCCTGACTGAAATCCTTTTTAAGACTGTGATTGGAGTCGCTGTATCTGTAAACATTTGTGAGAAAAAGAGCCGCCAGTATGAAAACGCCTGTCAAAGCGTAAGCGCAGATCTTATTGACTACGCGGTTTTCTCCGAACGGTTTTTTAAAAACAGGAGACGCCGTCATCATATAAACCGCCATACACGCCGTAAGCATTATCAAAAATCTTAAAGCTGAAAAATCAAGAAAAATCGGCAAATTTAAAACGATACGGCTTATAGTTACCGTTTCCCCCTCTTCGGCAGTAAAGGAAAATTTCAGGTTGTGAACGTTACCTGAAAAATTGCAGGGAATAGTTTCGCTTCTGCGGTTATTCTGAATTACTTCGGCGGAAGCCGCAGAATTTCTGTAAGAAGCGTTGCTGTCGTCGGACATATCGACGTTTATCTCCGCATAACTCTTTTTGTCAGACCGTGCCTCTACAGTGATCGTGCCCACGGGCATATTTATATTTTTAAATTCCAAGGAGGAATAACCTGTTCCGGAATTTTTACCGTTCGAAAAATTCACAGCCGACGCATTTTCAGCGGGCAGCTCCATAACCTGATAATTTCCTCCGAAAAGATGAGCCGAATTGAAATTGAAAACGAACAGCTCCGCTATAAGACAAACCGTCAGTGAACGGAGAAAAAAATTCAGGATATCGCCGAATTTCTGCGGCAGCTTTTTTCTTATAGCCGTAATAAAGAGAATAACCGCGCCAAAACCCGCGCACCATGCGGTCAGTCCGGAATAGCCGCCAAGCTCCGCCGCTCCGGAAAGATCAAGTATAGTCAATATTATAAGAATCGCTTCACAGCCGAAAGCGGCGTAAAACGTCTGTCTTATATGATTATGAAAAAAGCGGTTTTCATGCTTCGAGGTCGCCGTAAACGTGAAAACTGACAGTAATATAAACAATAACGCTGTCAGGATAAATACTATAAAGCCAAAATCCATAATTTTTTCCGCCCTCTGTTATTTTTGTATATTTATATTATACATTTTATTTAATATACTGTCAATATTATCGCATAATTTTGCTTTTGCAAAAAGCTAAGCAAAATATTTTTGCTTTTACGAAAAGCAGAGTAAAAGTTATTTTTTAGCTTTTCAGAAAAAGCAAGGTAAAAGTATTTTTCATTTCTTTGCTCGTAATGTTTTGCTTTTAGAAAAAGCATGGTAAAAGTATTTTTCATTTCTTTGTTCGCACAAAGAAACGAAACAAAGAAATGCGCCGGCTCAAACGCCGCCGGACCGCTATGCCGCATAAAGCGGCAAATTTTATACATGAATGTGTGAGATAACTAAATTGACTCCCATTAAAAGCTTACATATTTCGGATGGAAGATTCTCCTCTGTTATATAAGAATATGATTTAAGTAAGTTACGTTATCCTCAAAATTTTAGGTATATTAAATATCTTTAATATCATTTATAATTAATATATATCAAATATATAAGGAGGATAAAAATGAAAAAGGAAATTAATAATAATAAGGAAAATTATGAGAAAAGCAAAATTCTCGGCAGAAACATTAAAAATATAAGAAAGCAGAAAAGATTAACGGAAATGCAATTAGGAAAAAAGATTGGCAAAAGCAGGAAATTTATAAGTTTAATTGAATATCCTCGGTATGGCAAAGAAATTAACTTAGAATCTCTATTTGATATTTCCAGAGCATTAGATGTTGATATATATTATTTTTTTATTGGCATTGAATAATTACTTTAAAAATTCACTCAAACCACATTCTTATAAAACATAGGAGAATCTCCCATCCGAAATATGTAAGCTTTTAATGGGTGAGAAAACAGTTATTTTTGTAAATTCATGTATAAAATTTGCCGCTTTATGCGGCATAGCGGTCCGGCGGCGTATGAGCCGGCGCATTTCTTTGTTTCGTTTCTTTGTGCGAACAAAGAAATGAAAAATACTTTTACTATGCTTTTTTCAAAAGCTAAAAAATAACTTTTACTCTGCTTTTCGCAAAAGCCATATTTTGCGTACAAAGAAATGAACAACACTTTTACTTTGCTTTTTTCAAAAGCTAAATTTTGTTTTGCTTTTCGCAAAAAGCAAAACAAAAGCCGGCTGATTGTGCTCAGCCGGCTTTTGTTCGCTTACGAAATCATTCATCCAAATAGGACTTAACCAATACCTGCAACAGCTCGTCTCTGTCAATATGACGGATCAGGCTCCTTGCGTTATTGTATGTGGTTATGTATGTCGGATCCTCAGAAAGAATATAACCAACAATTTGATTAATGGGGTTGTAGCCTTTTTGAATCAGAGCGTCATATATAATGGTAAGATTTCGTTTCAGTTCATTTTCTTTTTCATCGTTTACTGAAAAAGTCATTGTTTTGTCACACATTTTAACTTCAGCCCCCTTGATAGCTTTATAAGCTTATTATAACCCAATTTTAATCAATAAACAAGACGTTTTAAAATTTTTTTATGTTTTGGAGATGTTTAACATAGATATTTTATTTAATATGCACAAATCTTTATTTCTATACATAATTTTTCATATTTTCCCTTGACACTAACTGTACTATGATGTATAATACAATTCATAAGGTGTTCTACATGATATGACACACCTAAGACAATTAGAATAAAGGAGTGATTTTATGAAAAGCTTTTTAAAGCGCGCTAACCGCGGTCTTATCCTCGGAGCAATCGTTCTTGTCGGATTTGTGGTTTTCGTTATAACCGACACTATCGGCTTTAAAAAAAACAAACCTCAGATAGAAGCCGCCGTTACCGCTTACACAAGCGCACTTGGTGAATGCGCTGTAACCTCATCGTCAAAGGACGAATTCAAAAAGAAAGCAGATAACTTAATGTCGGATTATTGGTGCTCCGACAGCAATTCCGGAAATAGCGACAATTATTACGGAATCAACATCAGCGGATACAGAAATCAGCTTGATACCGTTGCTGCGGAGGACTATTCCGGCAAGAAAACCGAAAATAAAATTACTAAATGGACGGCTAATCCATTTGATTTCAGTATTACCAAATCCGGACCCGGCTATGCAACCGTTCAGTTCGAATGCAAAATAGTAGCGGAATTCACCGGAAACCCTTATCTCTTGACTCCCTGCGAGGTAATGCCGGTAAGAGATTTTTCATATTACGGCGATAGTCATGATAAAACGAACGCTCTGACTCAGTTTAGCATGTCCGCCACTTACGTTATAAAGGTAAAGGAAATAGACGGCAAGTGGAAGGTATGCTCGGCTCAGTCCTGGGGCTGGGCAAGTCCGGAGCTGACCGTTCTGGATCAGACGGAAGGAGGAGAAGAATAATGAACGCTGCGCTTAAAATTGAACGCCTTAATAAATATTTCGGAAAAAGACAGATTCTGCACGATATCTCCTTTGAAACCTATCCGGGCGAGGTATTCGGATTTCTCGGTCCCAACGGCGCCGGCAAAACAACCACTATCAAAATTGCCGTAGGTCTTTTAAGACTGGACGACGGCGATATAAAGATAAACGGAAAAAGTCTTTCAAAAAATTATGAAGCCGCGATGTCGGATATAGGAGGCATAGTTGAAAACCCTGAATTCTATAAGTATATGACGGGAATGCAAAATCTCAGACAATACGCAAGAATGAGGGGCGGAATAGACGATAAAAGAATCGACGAGGTAGTTGAAATAGTAGGTCTGAAAAACCGTATCAACGACAAGGTAAAAAAATATTCTCTCGGTATGCGTCAGCGTCTCGGCGTTGCACAGGCTATACTTCACCGTCCGAAGCTGCTTATCCTCGACGAGCCTACAAACGGTCTTGATCCCGCGGGTATCAAGGAACTGAGAGATATACTGAAAAACGTAGCTCATAAGGATAATACCTGCGTTATAGTTTCCAGTCATCTGATGTCTGAAATGGAGCTTATGTGCGACAGAGTAGGTATTCTTGTAAACGGAAGTCTTAAGGGCGTTCATACGGTTAAAGAAATGATATCCTCCTCAAACGGCGACTTCTGCGAATATATTATAAGAGTAAGCGACTGCGCTCATGCTCTCGACGCGCTTGACTTCATATCCGTTGAAAACAAGTTCATTGAGGACGGCGGCCATATAAGAATAAGACTTGAAAAGGATAATGCGGAGGAAGAAATATTTGAAGTAACGGCAAGAATCGTAACCCGCGGATTAAGGCTGGGTACGGTTGCGCCTGTTGAAAACAAAAAGCTTGAGGACGTATTTATTGAGCTTACAAAGTCGGGAGGCGTTCAGATTGGGTAAATTTATTAATCTTGTTAAAAACGAATATATCAAGCTGATGCTCAAGGTCAGCACATGGGTAATGCTTGTAATACTGCTTATCGCTTCAGTCGGACTCCCCGTTATGGCTCTTATCGGACAGAAGCAATATGAATCCTATAGCTCTGACGACAGTAATATTATTGAAAGCTATCAGTCGGAAATAAACTATCTTAAGGACGTAAAAACCGAGGGCTGGGAAAAGGAAGTTGACCTGAATCAATATCTTATAGACAATAATATAGTCGGCGACTGGCGCAATGAAGCGGCAAGGACAATGTTTGAACTGAAATATTCCGCCGCCGAATACGGCATAACAGATTATGAAACGATTGTTTCCTCAATAGACAGCGCGATTAAGGACAGCAACTGGAAGGACTATTTTCAGACTGCGATCAGTCTGTCCGAAAAATCCGATACTATCATAGACAAATCGTCGGGAACTCTCGAACTTTATAAATATTGTCTTGATAACAGTATTGCTCCATATGAAAAAAACTGGAAATATGAAGTAGCCGTACAGCTTGAATCCTCAAAAGCTCAGCTTACTACGCTGGAGGAGCAGAAAGCCTCAGGACAGTCTGTAGACGCATCTGAAATGGAAAACCTGAGAGAACAGTGCAAGAAATACGAATACCGCCTTGACAACAATATCGATTTTGATATTTCGGAAAACAACAACTGGATGGACGGCAAATTCAATTTCTGGTCAGTTTTCTGCACAAGCACAAGTCTGGTGACATTTATAGGAGTTATAGTAATAATTGCAGCGGGAGGAATTGTTTCAGGCGAGTTTTCCTCCGGAACTATAAAATTCCTCATGATAAATCCTGTTAAACGCTGGAAAATATTAGTCTCAAAATATTTCACCGCTCTAACCTTCGGATACCTTGCCATGATAGCGGCTTATATTGTATCCGCTCTGGCAAGCATGACCTTCTTCGGAGCCGATCACCTTAACGCGGCGTTCATATCGGTTTCAGGAGATACCGTCAAGGAAATATCAGGATTTCTATACGCCGCAAAGCTTTACCTTTTAAACAGCGTAGAGCTGATTGTTATGGGATCGCTTGCATTCGCGATTTCGTCGCTTTTCAGAAGCTCCGCTCTTGCGATAGGCATAAGCGTTATGGCTCTTTTCGGAGGAAGCACGATAACCCTCATGCTGGGACAGCTTCAATTCGACTGGGGCAGATATTTAATATTCTCCAACCTTGATATTTCGGCAATTGCCGAAGGAAACTCAATGTTTGCAGGACAAACGGTACCATTCGCATTAGCCGTTATAGCTGTCCATATGGTTATTTTCCTCCTTACCGCATGGGACGGCTTTAATAAAAGAGAAATATAAAAAAATAAAGGAACAAAAGATAAAAATAGTCCGCATAGCGTCAAATGAAGCTGTGCGGACGAAATTTTTTGCTTTTGAAAAAAGCAAAGAAAAATATTTTAGCTTTTACGAAAAGCATAGTAAAAGTATTGTTCATTTCTTTGCTTGCACAAAGAAACGAAACAAAGAAATGCGCCGGCTCAAACGCCGCCGGACCGCTTATGCCGCATAAAGCGGCAAATTTTATACATGAATGTGTGAGATAACTATATTGACTCCCATTAAAAGCTTACATATTTCTGATAGAATATTCTCCTATGCTTTATAAGAATGTGGTTTTACTTAACTTATTTCTTTATTTTACTTTTTTTAGCTTTTACGAAAAGTATAGTAAAAGCTAAATTTTGCGTGCAAAGAAATGAACAATAACTTCTACCTTACTTTTCATAAAAGCAAAAAGAAAAACCGCATTAAAAAATGCGGTTTTATTTTTAAGCTTTTTTGTATGCGCTAATAATTTCCCCGATAAAAGCCTTATGAAAAGGATCGCTTTCGTAAAATTTCAAAAGACCTTTATCAAGAAAGTCATCTTCCTGCATTTCACTGGTATAAAGCTTACGGCAAACCAAAACCATTTCAGCCTCCTCAAAGGCGGCTACGCCTTCGATTTCAATCGGAGTCAATCCGGTTTCCTTAGCTTTATCAACGTCTCTTCCCGAATGAGAACCGCAATAGCTCAATGCGCTGCGGTATTTCTCATCAAAGAAGGACGCGGTAAAATATTCATTCTTTTCCATTAGCTCAAAGGTCTTTCGAGATGTCCTTACATATGCTGAAAATACCGGCTTGTTCCAGAGGACGCCTGCTTGCCCCCAGGAAGCCGTCATTGTGTTATTCTCTCTGTTGTCTCCGCTTGTAAGTAAGAACCAGTCCTTGCCAATAAGCTTGAACGGATTAAAGCTTTCGCCGTAAATATCAGTTTTGATAAAATCCATTTTAAATCAGCCCTTTCAATCTAAGTATAATATCTCTCGACGGGGATATAATAACATATTATCACAAAAGCTGAATTATTACAAGTATCCTTTACGCTCTTTTAAGTGAAGCAGGTTTATATTGTAAACGCAGCTTATCCGTGATAAGCGCAATAAATTCTGAATTTGTAGGCTTTCCCTTGCAGGTGTTGACAGTGTAGCCGAAAAATGAATTGAGAGTGTCAAGATTGCCTCTGTCCCAAGCGATTTCGATCGCGTGTCTTATCGCTCTTTCAACTCTTGAAGAGGTCGTGTCAAATTTCTTTGCAACGGTAGGATAAAGCATTTTTGTAACGCTTTCTAAAAGCTCCTTCTGCTCAAGCGAAGCTAAAATCGCTTCTCTCAGATAGTGATAGCCTTTAATATGTGCGGGAACGCCGAGCTGATGTATAACTTCGGTAACAACGACCTCCATATCCTGGGCATTGTCGCCGGTCTGTCTGATTCCGTTTCCTCTGACAAGTGAAAGTATTCTTTCTCCCAAAGCATTCATGTCAAACGGCTTGAGCATAAAATATGCGGCTCCGCTCTGCATTACCTGCTTTTCTATAAAAGGGTTGTCGTAAGACGACGTAATTATAAACTCCGGACTTTTGCCGCCGAGGGACTGAACCTTTTTAATAAGCTCTATTGCGTCCATATGAGGCAAAATCGCGTCTACAACGATAACGTCGGGCATGTCATTTTTTATAGTCTCAAACAATACTCCTCCGTCCTTCGGTCTGGTTACGGCGTACATACCCAGTCCTCTCAAAGTGCTGGCACAGGCTATACCATATTCGACACTGTCGTCTCCGATCAACACCTTAATTTTATTAACCATTGTTCTACCTCCTGATTTTTTCTACTTCATTATAATATCATATGAAAACGCATGAATCAATAGCAATTATTAAACGTTTTTATCAGAAAATGACATGATTTGTAAAAAAATTGTTAAAATTTTATTAAGCTCATAATATTGCAAGACAAAACACAAGATAATAATCATAAACAGGAGTTTTTTTTACATCTTAAATTTCAATCGCCTAAAATTTTCGGCGCCGGCAGATTTTTTTGTTTTTCCTTTTCCTCCCGCCTGATTTTTCGTTTTAACGTTTCATCATATGAAAAATACTGCAATACGGCGGCGGCAATCAAAAGAATAAACGGTATTAAAGTCGGCAAAATACGGTTTCTGTAAATATCGGACGCCGGCTGCATGGTATAACGGTCGCTCCATCCGCTTTCATCCGCATATTTCATCATTTTTGCCAGAACCGTCATTGCCGCGGTAAACCCCGCGGTATTCGCGATAACGGCAGCTAAATTAAATTTCATCATACATAGGACAACGGACGCCGTCATCAAAACAGACGAAATTATCATAACCACGCCCGAAACGATAAATTTGCTTCCGTATCCTCCGTATGTTGAAATCCAGCCTATACCCGACATTAAATTCATAAACATGGGAAAAATCGCGGTTGTCGCAATTAAAAATATTTTTATTATCAGAAGGATTTTTTTTGTAATTTTTTCTTTTTTCCTCAAAGGATTCACTTTATTTTTTATAATTATCACCATCTGTTGTTGAATTTCGGCAGAATTACGCGCTTTCTAAAATTTTAGCAAATAAACATCATCATAATTGCCTTAATAAAAAAGTTCAATCATGCCAATATTACTACTGTGATGAGAAAACAAAATTTGAAAGGACGTAACAATGAAAAAAATTTACAGATCGGCATTTGCCGTTTTAACTTTATTCATTATTAATATCTGCTTTATAACCGGATATTATTCCGTAAGTCTTCCGGATAGCTTTTATGTTTCTAAGGGCAGTTCACTGAAGCTTTCAACAAAATTTTCAATAGAAGCTTCGGGAAATGAAACGGTAGCTTCTTTTGCCGGCGACACTGCTCCGTCGGTAGAAACCGCTAATCTTAAGCTTTTCGGACTTATTCCGGTAAAGAGCGTTGAAATACACACTGTTGAAACTCCCGTTCTTATTCCGGGAGGAGAGCCTTTCGGCATCAAGCTTTTAATGGAAGGCGTTATGGTTGTGGGAATGGGTGAAATAAAAACCTCCGACGGTATGGTATGCCCCGCGGAGGAATGCGGAGTCAAGGAAGGAAGCGTTATTCTGTCCTTAGACGGAAAAAAGCTTTCCTCAAACAACGATATAACCGAAATCGTTTCAAATTCAGACGGCAGACCTCTTGAAATAGTCTATACCGACGGAGGAAATGAAACTGTTTCCGTTATAACGCCTGTATATTCCGTAACAGACTGCTGCTACAAGGCCGGAATATGGGTAAGGGACTCCACCGCAGGCATAGGCACAGTAACCTTCTACGAGCCTAAAACCGGAAGATTCGGCGGTTTGGGACATCCTGTATGCGACAGCGATACCGGCGAAATAATACCGATCTCCTCCGGCGAGGTAGCCGACGTGGAAATAACCAGCGTTATAAAAGGAAAGTCAGGTACTCCGGGAGAGCTTCAAGGCTGCTTTACCTCCAGAAAAACCTCCGGGGTTATCTATGCAAATAACAAATATGGAATTTTCGGTGAAATGTTTACGAAAACTCCTGTTTCAGAGGGCTTGCCTATGGGGCTAAAGCAGGAAATTAAAACCGGAAAAGCCTCCATATATACAACTATAGACGAAAACGGTCCTCAGGAATATGAAATTGAAATCGAAAAAATAGACTGCCGAAACAGCGGTACAAAAAACATGACTATTAAGGTCACTGACAAGCGTCTGCTTGAAAAAACCGGCGGTATAGTTCAGGGAATGAGCGGCAGCCCTATAATACAAAACGGAAAGCTTATCGGAGCTGTAACCCACGTATTTGTAAGCGATCCTCAGAGAGGCTACGGTATATTCTGCGAGAACATGTATGAATCCGGTATATCAGGCTGAATCTGAAACGTTTTTATTTTTATATAAGCCAGGGCGTTACTAAAAAGTAACGCCCCCATTTTCTTTTTAATAAATCAGTTACTGAAACCGCTTTCTACCAATTCTACAAGCGCGTCTACAGCCTGCTGCTCATCGGCTCCGTCAGCAATAATTCTAATTGATGTTCCGCCTACGATTCCCAGTGAAAGGATACCGAGAAGACTCTTGGCGTTTACTCTTCGTTCTTCCTTTTCTATCCAGATTGATGACTTGAACTCGTTAGCTTTCTGAATAAAGAAAGTAGCCGGTCTGGCATGAAGACCTACCTGGTTCTGCACCATAACATCTTTCACAAACATAACAAACTCTCCTATCTTTGCATAATTGAAAAAAAAATTTTTCATTATTCAATGTTTTTATGTCTTTTGCTGATTACAATTATACAAGCTATTTTTCCCACAGTCAACGGAAAATTTACACTAAATATGCCTTTTTGGCAAAAATTCTACGCTTTAGTTAATGTTAAGATTTTTGGGCGGTTGATATTTGTTTATAATAACGAACAATTTTATGTTAATTAATATATTCACTACCCACAATTTTCAACAATACTTTATATGCACTTTTCACATATGCTTATTTATTTATTTTTACAGTCATTAATATATTTTTCATACATGTCGGGACGTATTTCTCTTGTCAGCTCAAGACTTTTTTCCAGACGCCACTCGGCTATATTTTTATGATGCCCTGTCAGCAGCACGGAAGGAACCGCTTCTCCCTCCCATATTTCGGGACGGGTATATTGCGGATACTCAAGCAAACCTGAAAAATGGCTTTCATCCTCATAGCATTCAGGACTTGATAAAACGTTTTCGCACATCCTTGCAACCGCGTCGGTAACAACTGCCGCCGGTATTTCCCCGCCGGTGAGCACATAATCTCCGATGGATATTTCCTCGTCTACTATTCTGTCAATAACGCGCTGGTCCACTCCCTCATAATGACCGCAGATTATAAGTATATTCTTAAGCTTTGAAAGCTCCGCAGCTCTTGACTGCGTAAACACCCTGCCTTTCGGTGTCATATATATAGTATGCGGCTTTACGCCGGTTTGTTCGCATACCGCCAGATAACAGCGATATATCGGATCGGCCTGCATAACCATTCCCATTCCGCCGCCGTATGGTATATCGTCCACCCGCCTGTGTTTATCAAGGGTGTAGTCTCTGATCTGATGACAGCTTATTTCTATAGCTCCCTTTTTTCTGGCGCGTCCCACAATGCTTTCCGAAAGGATTCCGTCTACCATTTCCGGAAAAAGCGTTGCAATATCAATTCTCATCAAATAAGCCCTCCAGCGGACGTATAAGAATAACCGAATTTTCAATATCGGTTTTTATTATAACCTGTTTTATAGCCGGAACAAGATATGTCCTGCCGTTTCCGGAAATTTCATAGACGTCGTTTGCTCCGGTCTGCAAAACGTCCTTTACTTCTCCGTAAATTACTCCGCTGTCGGCGTCTTTGACAGTCAGTCCTATAAGATCCTGAATAAAATACGCTCCCTCCTCAAGCGAAACGTCGCCGCGGTCAATGTAAATTATATTGTTCCTGAGCGCGTTTGCCGCCTCCGGCGTATCTACACCCTTTAGCTTAATCAAAACCATATTTTTATGGACTCTCGCCGATTCGACCTCGACTCTGTTTTTTTCTCTGCCGAGATAAAGGACGTCAAAGCCGCATAGAAAATCCGGCGAGTCGCACCACGGAGCAGCTTTAACTTCTCCGTTCAGACCGTGAATATTCACTATTTTTCCGGACTCAAGCATTTTTTTCATTCTGATATGCCTCCAAAGAGATATTCTAATTTCAATCTTATTTAAAAGCAGTCTTTTTAAATTAAATAAAAGCTCAAACAATCCCTTTCCGAGAATATCTGAGCCTCTTTTTTCAGTCTATTTCAACAGCGGTTTTTATACCGCTTTTGGCAGCGCCGGCACGCATAATAGTGCGTATCGCCTTAGCGATTCTGCCCTGCTTGCCGATAACTCTTCCCATATCGTCCGGGGCTACGCTCAGGTGAAGAACGATTACACCCTCTTCATTAGGCTCGTCCTCGGTGATTTTTATTGCGCTTTTATCTTCAACAAGCTCTTCAACTATCGCATATAACAATTCTTTCATGGAATACCTCCGTAAGTCCTCTGCTAACAGCCGTATTACATTAATGGATATTAAAGGCAAGAGTAAACTCTTGCCCCTCTTTTCCGATTAATTAAAGAACGCCCTCTTTTTTAAGAATGCCCTTAACCGTGTCAGTCGGCTGTGCGCCTTCTGAAATCCACTTCTTTGCCTTTTCAGCGTCTACTGAAACTACTGAAGGCTCCTTTGTAGGATCATAATAACCGATCTCTTCAATGAATCTTCCGTCTCTGGGATATCTTGAATCAGCAACAACTATACGGTAAAAAGGAGCTTTCTTTGCGCCCATTCTTCTAAGTCTGATTTTAACTGCCATTTCTTTCACCTCCGCAGTGCATAAGTATTTATATATTAATGCTTGATTGCATTAACCGGCTTATTTTTTTACATAGGCGGCATTTTATCAAAATTCATTCCGGCAAGACGTTTCATCATTTTCTTGCCTTTTCCGCCCTTACCGCCTCCGCCGAACTGCTTCATCATCTTCTGCATCTGTTCAAACTGCCTTAAAAGACGGTTTACATCCGATACATCCACGCCGCTTCCGGCCGCTATCCTGCGCTTTCTGGACGGATTTATTATAGAAGGCTTTGCTCTTTCAGCCTTTGTCATGGAGGTTATTATCGCCTCTATTCTCAGAAACTGCTTGTCGTCTACGTCTATATCCTTCAGCTTATCGCCTACTCCCGGAAGCATAGACACTATGGACTTTATCGAGCCCATTTTCTGTATCTGCCTGAGCTGATCGAGCAGGTCGCTCATATCGAATTTATTTTCCTGAAGCTTTTTGGCTACCGCCTCGGCTTCCTTCTGATCCATAATATTTTCAGCTTTTTCTATAAGCGTCATAACGTCGCCCATACCGAGTATTCTCGACGCCATTCTTTCAGGATGGAACTGTTCGAACTCGTCAAGCTTTTCGCCTGTTCCCACAAACTTTATAGGCTTGCCCGTTACTGCAAGCACTGAAAGCGCCGCGCCGCCTCTTGTATCCGAATCAAGCTTCGACATAAGCACACTGTCTATTCCAAGAGCCTCGTCAAAGGACTTAGCCACATTCACAGCGTCCTGACCTGTCATAGCGTCCACAACCAGCATAATTTCGTCGGGGTTAACCTCCGCCTTAATATCCTTTAGCTCGTTCATTAGCTCTTCGTCTATATGAAGACGTCCGGCGGTGTCGAGAATAATTATATCGTTGCCGTAATCCTTCGCGTGGGCGACCGCCTGTTTAGCAATAACTACAGGGCTGATCTGTCCCATTTCAAAAACCTTTACATCGGCCTTTTCGCCTACGACCTTAAGCTGATTAATTGCTGCCGGACGATAAATATCGCAGGCAACCAGCAGAGGTCTGTGACCTTCTTTTTTAAAGTGCTTAGCAAGCTTTGCCGAATGGGTGGTTTTACCGGATCCCTGAAGTCCGCACATCATGATTATACACGGACCCTTTGAGGGCATATTTATTCTTGAGTTTGAATCGCCCATAAGAGCGCACAGCTCGTCTTTAACTATTTTTATTACCTGCTGCGCGGGAGTCAGACTTTCAAGCACCTGGCTGCCCACAGCCTTTTCCGACACCTTGGCCACGAAATCCTTTACTACCTTGTAGCTTACGTCCGCCTCGAGAAGCGCCATTCTGACTTCTCTCATAGCCTCTTTTATATCGGCTTCTGTCAGCTTTCCCCTTGATTTAAGCTTTCGAAACACGTTATTTAGTTTTTCCGAAAGACCTTCAAACGCCATAAACGCTCTCCCTTCAGCTTTATCAGAATAAGTCGCCGGTTACGGCGGCAAGCTCGTTTATATTTTCAACGATATTTTCATCGTATTCTTTAAGATTTATCAATTTTTCCGCATACCCGCGGATACTTCCGCAGTTCTCACGGCATTTTGCGATCTTTTCGGCAAAACCGAGCTTTGATTCAAAGTCCTCAAAGATCTGTTCGCTGCGCTTTACACTATCTCTGACGGCCTGTCTTGTGATACCCTCGCATTCGGAAATTTCACCCAGAGAGAGATCCTCCCAGTAATAAAGCTCCATAACGCTCCGCTGCTTATCCGTCAGAATATTACCGTAGATATCCAGCAAAAAAGCGTAGTCAAGATTTTTCATATTCATTCTCCGAAAAGGTGTAAAGTAAATCAGCTTTACACATTATATCATGTCGCGACCGCTTTGTCAACAGTTATTTTGCTTTTTTAAAAGCAAAGCAAAAGTATCTTTCATTTCTTTGCCCGCAAAATTTAGCTTTTGTGAAAAGCATGGTAAAAGTATTTTTTCATTTCTTTGCCCGCAAGATTTAGCTTTTACGAAAAGCATAGTAAAAGTGTTTTTCATTTCTTTGCTCGCACAAAGAAACGAAACAAAGAAATGCGCCGGCTCATACGCCGCCGGACCGCTTATGCCGCATAAAGCGGCAAATTTTATACATGAATGTGTGAGATAACTAAATTGACTCCCATTAAAAGCTTACATATCTCGGATAGAATATTCTCCTATGCTTTATAAGAATATGGTTTTACTTGACTTATTTCTTTATTCTACTTTTTTAGCTTTTATGAAAAGCATAGTAAAAGTATTTTTTCATTTCTTTGCTCGCACAAAGAAACGAAACAAAGAAATGCGCCGGCTCAAACGCCGCCGGACCGCTATGCCGCATAAAGCGGCAAATTTTATACATGAATGTGTGAGATAACTAAATTGACTCCCATTAAAAGCTTACATATCTAGGATGGGAAAATCTCCTATGCTTTATAAGATTTATATATAAGTTAAATACAAATTTTTATTAATATTGCTTATTGTTAAAAAGCTAACGCTTACTGATAAATGGTGTTAAAATATTCGTCCTGATGTTAAAATAAAAAGTGTAATAAATATTTTAGTCAAGAGGAGAATTAAATGAAGAGAATTAATGAGTATAAGAAAAATAAGGAATACTATGAGAAAAGTAAGATTGTTGGGAGAAACATTAAAAATATAAGAAAGCAAAAAAGATTAACAGAAATGCAGCTTGGTAAAATGATTGGTAAGAGCAGAAAATTTATAAGTTTAATCGAATATCCTCGATATGGAAAAGAAATTTACTTAGATTCTCTATTTGATATTTCCAGAGCGTTAGATGTTGATATATATTATTTTTTTATTGGCATTGAATAATTACTTTAAAAATTCACTCAAACCACATTCTTATAAAGCATAGGAGAATCTCCCATCCGAGATATGTAAGCTTTTAATGGGCGTCAACATAGTTATCTCACCCATTCATGTATAAAATTTGCCGCTTTACGCGGCATAGCGGTCCGGCGGCGAATGAGCCGGCGCATTTCTTTGTTTCGTTTCTTTGTGCGAACAAAGAAATGAAAACAACTTTTGCTTTGCTTTTTTCAAAAGCTAAATTTTGCGTGCAAAGAAATGAAAAATAACTTTTACTATGCTTTTCGTAAAAGCTAAATCTTGCGGGCAAATAAATGAAAAATAACTTTTACTATGCTTTTTGTAAAAGCAATAAAAAAAAACCCCCGTTTCAAACGGGGGTTTCATTTATTGCATTGTAAATCCGATAAATATGGAGCCTGTGCCTGTAAAGTCAATAAGAATCATCTTGCTTTCCGTATCATAAATCAGCGTCATAACCGAACCGTCAGAATCGTCAGTCATAGAAATAACCGCTCCGTCGACCGTATATGTTCCAGTTTCTTCACCGTCGGAGGTGGAATTTACGAGTACTGTTTTATCGTCCTTAAACTCAATCTCCATATCGAGGGCGTCCGCCTCCTGACCTAACTGTTCGCTGTATTGAGCCACAGTAGCCGCGTTGCCTTGAGAATCGAGAACATATTCTGATTTCCATTTTCCCAAAATACTTTCTTCTGTATTCGCAGTGTCCGCGCTTCCGGAATTTTCACTTTCAGCCGCGGTTGGTTCGGACTCTGCCGGAACTTCTGTCAGGGTTTCCGTCTCTTCCTCTGTGATTTCTTCAGTTATAGCTTCGGTTGTCGCGGAGGACTCGTTTTTTGACGATGAATCCTTATCGTTTCCGCAGCCGGCAAGAGCAGCGGTCATAGCTATAAGGATTAGTATTGCCGATAATTTTTTTAACATCTTTTTTCCTCATTTCATTTTTTGTATTCTTAATTATATCATATAATAAACGATATGTCATTATCAAACTTAAACAATAAAGCGATTATGATAAAAATATATTTGTATAGCTTATCGCCGTCTTTTTCTTGAAAAGAACATTCCAATACCTGATATTACGGGGACGGCAAATGAAAATCCCAGTGAAATGAGAAGAGGAGTTTTTCCAAGGGAAACTGTTGAAAAAACCGTCTGTACCACCGGTATGTACATGGCGGCGGCAAGTACGCCGAGAGAAATCAGAACGGCGCCTATCAGCTTTAAATTATCGAAATAATTGATACTGAAAATCCCCTTTGTTTCCGATTTACATTCAAAAACGTGGACAAGCTGTGAAATTATAAGCGTAGCCAGCGCGCCTGTTCTTGCGGCGGCTATTCCGCAGTTCATCCGCAGCAGAACAGTAAAGCAGCCTAACGTGCAGAGACCGATCATAATGCCCCTGAAAATTATCTTGAACATAAGACCGTCAGAGAAAAAGCTTTCGTCCGGCTTTCTCGGAGCTTTTTTCATGACGTCTTTTCCGCATGGCTCCATTCCCAGCGCAATAGCCGGAAGTCCGTCTGTAACAAGATTTACAAGCAAAAGCTGAGTCGGAAGCATAACCATAGGAAAGCCCATCAGAATACTGAGAAACATTGTTATTACCTCTCCTATATTGCAGGAAAGAAGATATCTTACAAATTTTCTTATATTCGCGTATATTCCTCTGCCCTGCTCGGCGGCTTTCACCAGCGTTGCAAAGTTATCGTCAAGAAGTATAACGTCGGCCGCCTGCTTGGTAACGTCCGTTCCGGTTATACCCATAGCTACTCCCACGTCGGCTTCCTTGACGGCAGGAGCGTCGTTTACTCCGTCGCCGGTCATGGTTACAATATGACCCTTTCTCTTATATGCCTTGACGAGCCTAAGCTTATGGGACGGATTAACTCTGGCATATACGGTGAATTCATCAAGCCTTCTGTCAAGCTCGGTATCACTCATAGCGTCAAGCTCTGCGCCTGTCACTGCCTTTCCGCCCTTAAGCAGTCCCGCCTGCTTTGCGATAGCTACCGCTGTTTCCTTATGGTCGCCTGTTATCATAACTGTTTTTATCTTTGCGCCGGCACACTTCCTGATAGCCTCCTTAGCCTCTTCTCTCGGAGGATCCTGCATTGCCGCGAGTCCCAGAAAAACAAGTCCGCTGCCGGAGGCGGTATCGCTGTTAATAGATTTTTCTGCAAGAGCCAGCACTCTTAAAGCCCTTGATGAAAGCGAGCTTATTTCATCCTCTATTTTTCTTCTGAACTGTTCAGTCATTGGTTTTTCACCGTCAGACGTCATAATAAAGGCACATTTTTTAAGGAGTATATCCGGAGCGCCTTTAAGATATTCCGTAACCGAGCCGGAGCTTGATTTCATTTTTACGGACATGAATTTCGTCTTGCTGTCAAAGGGTATTTCCGATATTTTACGCATATCGTTAAGTCCGTTTTTTGTTAATCCACCCTTAGCCGCCGCAATCAGCAGAGCCGCTTCGGTAGGGTTTCCGCTTACCTGCCAGCTTCCGCCGCCTGAAATAGATCCTCTGTTTCTTGTATTAAGCTTGCTGTCGGAAGATATTTCAGCGTTGGAGCAGTAAACGGCGCATTTTAAAAGCTCGTAAAGGGGAGGTACGGCTTTCGGATTAGGCTTTGTTTCTCCCAGTCTTATTTCTCCGTTTATCCTGTAGCCGCTGCCCGTTACGTCAAATTCCTTCATATCCGTGTAAATATTTTTGACTGTCATTTTATTTTCAGTAATAGTGCCTGTTTTATCCGAGCATATAACTGAGGTACAGCCGAGCGTTTCAACAGAATGAAGCCTGTTTACCAAAGCCTTTTGTTTCAGCATTCTGCTGACCGCCAAAGCAAGAGCTATAGTTACCGTTGCGGGAAGTCCTTCGGGAATAGCGGCAATTGCTATTGTTATACCGGTCATAAGCATTTCAAAGACCGGTTTTCCTCTTAAAACTCCGGCGCCGAACACAATAAAGCAAACGGCTATACAGATAGCCGCAACCACCTTTCCAAGCTCCCCCAGACGCTTTTGCAGCGGAGTCTGCTGGTTTTCAGCCTGACTTATCATTGTGGAAATATTGCCCATCTGTGAATTTTTACCTGTGGCTATAACCAGTCCCTTTGCGTTTCCTCCTGTTATAACAGTACCGGAATAGGCTATGCAGCGGCGGTTAAGGGAATTGTCGGTATCCGATTCGGAACCGTTGGTTTTGTTTACCGGTTCGGATTCTCCCGTCAGCATTGATTCGTCCGCATAGAAATTGTTTGTTTCCAGCAGAACGCAGTCCGCCGGAACCCTGTCTCCCGTTTCCAGCAGCACCAGATCCCCCGGCACTATTTTTGCGGCGGGAACAATAGTTTTTTTACCGTCTCTCAACGCCTTTGCAGACGGCGCGGTCATGTTTTTTAGCGCCTCCAGCGTTTTTTCGGTGCGGTATTCCTGAATAAATCCAAGTATAGCGTTTAAAAGTACTATGAGAATGATTGTTATAGCGTCGTAAATTTCTCCCAGAAAAACCGAAATTCCGGTTGCCGCAAGAAGGATCATCACCATTACGTCCTTGAACTGTCCTGCAAATATTTTAATCGGACCGTTCCCTTTTTTGCTTTCCATAACATTTTCGCCGTATTGCTCAAGCAGCTTTTCCGCTTGCTTTGATGTCAGTCCTCTCATAATTATATCTCCTTTGATACAGTTGTCCTTAAATTTTATGAGAGTTTGTCTGTAAATATGTTTTTTGCTTTTGAAAAAAGCAAAAAATATCCCCCCTTTTTCGGGGGATATTTTTATTTAAGGCTTTTTGAGCTTATTGCGGGAAACGCCTCTTTATATTCTATCCATTCATTTTCCAGACTGTTTATATCGTAGCTTTCACCCTTTTCGTCCGCGTTATATTTATATTCCTCCAGCGACGTAAAGTTGAAAAATTTTTTAAGCAGATTAAATTCGTTCCAGGTCTGCTTTGCCTCCTCTAAAACATCATTGCCCAAATTCCGTGAATATTCGCTGAAATCACCGACGTTTCTTATCCATCGCATATCCATCGCTTTTTCTATATCAGCATAAAAATAATAATCTCCATCAATTAAATCGTTTATAAAAGCGTCCGCGTCGCTGTAATAGCTTAAATCCTCCATAAATTCGTCAAATTCATATCGGTTTACTTTATTCCTGCTATCCTCATAAAGCTTAGCCGCCTTTTGGCTGTTTTCCGCCGGCACTGCGTAATATTCGCCGTTTATTTCCATAACATAGCAGTCTTCCTCTGCGTAAAAGCTTGAGGTTGCGTATTTAAGCAGATCCAGAGTCTGACCGTTTGTTAAAACATGTCCCAGCGATTCCATTACCTTAACGTAGCCGAAGGTTGCCGTTACATCATTTCTGCCCCAGCTTTCAAAGCCCTCCGGCGGATAAAGTATACCCTCTAATTCCAGCATGTAATACGGATAATGTGAAGAAATCTCAAGACCGCCGTGATTTTTTATAAAGCTTATTGTCCTCTCAAAGCATTCCCTGATTGGTATATTTCCGTTTACATAGCATACGACTCTTGAGGACGAAAGCTCGTCTAAGGAGGATTCAAGATAGTCGAGCCTGTAATTTTCTTTGAGCTGCTTGGCCTCGTCAGGATTCATAGATATTTGTTCCGTATCGCTGTAATTATTTTTTATGTAGTTATAGTTTAGCGTATATACCTTATATTTGTTATTGTTGAATTCCCTGATAAGCGAATCGTAAAGATAGTCCGCACGCCGCTCCGCAAGCTCCTCTGTGGAATCAAGAATGAAAAGCTCCTTTATCTGATTAAAGCTTAGCTGATAATTTCTCTTAACCTTTCCTCCCGTCTTAAGATTAAACCTAAAGGTTATATCATAACAGGGATAATCATAGGATTCTTCATAATTTAAATCATAATCTCCCTCATAATAAACAGATTGGTAAAAAATATTCTCCATGCTGCTGTAATTGCCGTATTCTCCGCTGCGGTAGGTTTTTATAGCGTCCTTTTGAACCTGCGTTATTTTCTCTATTATTTCACTGTCCTTATATTCAATCAGATTACCGTTTTCCATATACATAGACATGCTGTATCCGTCTATTACGCTATATAAGTCCATAATATTGTCAATTCCGCCGTAGCTTACCTCCACGCTTTTAACTCTAAACGGCGAATATGTCTTTCCCTCAACGCCGAAACCGCGGGTACCTATTGCGGCAACGCAGATAATCAGTATTCCAACCATTGTGACGGCGTATCTTATCAAGGACTTATAAATTTTCTTAAAGCCCCTGTTTGTTATTACCTCAAATATCATATAAACTATAAATGAGAAAATGATTACCGGAAATATCATAGAAAACTGATATCTCGCAATAAGAGATATAGCCATTGATATAACGGTAACAACTATGTAATATAACAGCTTGAAAACGTAAGGCTTAGATACGTCCTCCGCCTTTCTGCGGTTATAGAGAAACATAGTCAGCAGAAAATAAAGCGCCGTCGCGCCGAGAAAAAACAATACCCACTTTCCGTAGACGCCCGCATTTATACTGAATACTTCCGAGCTGTATATATATTCCTCGCTTCCCAAAACGTAAATCATATATATCATCGCGCCCAAGGGACTTGTATATCCTAAAACCGGCGCTACCGTTTCAAATATCGGCACTCCGTAAAGATTGGCGAAAAGCATTGCCGCAACAACCGATATTGCCCCGGGAATAAGTCCGTTTATCATAAATATATTCATGATGCTTTCAAAAAGCGTCCCGCAGCAGGATAAAACAAGTACTGAAAGCGTATAAAGCATTATCATAACTAACAGTCCCGCAAACTCTCCCTGCATAACAAGAGTCATTAAGGAACCGTCTGAAAATATTTCAGTAAGCTCATCAACGCAGACTCTGCCGCAAAAAAGTATAAAATTGCAGATAATGCACGCGACTATGTAGGGTACTATATATATCACAAGTCCGGACGCATAATCGCTGAGGAACTTGAATTTTTTCTTTATGGGAAGGGAATAAATCATATCGACCTGCGATTTTTTATAGAGATAGCTGAAATTGTTCACAGCTATAATTATTCCGCAGAGTACGGCGGCCGCAAGACAGAAAATTGATATGAGTATGAAAGCTACCTGAGACTGCGCCGAGTTTCCGCCGTCGTCCGCCGCGGCTGAAACCGCTACCGCCGCCATGACAGGCAGTCCGAGAAGCTGCAAAACTGATAAAACGATAAGTATTTTCCTGCCGGATTTTACAGATAATTTAAAATTGGTCAGAAATCTCGTATTATTTGTCGATTTCAATCGCGTTAAAGTCATAGCCCAGCGCCTCCATTTCATAAATAAATATTTCCTCCAGCGAAAGCGGTATAATGTCAAGCACTACAGGATCCTTAGGCTGAAGCTTTTCTTTTATATCCTCCACATCTCCCTTGGCGATTATGTGATAAACGCTCTGGTTTTTTTCAAAATGGAGAATCTCAATCCCCGTTCCGGAAAGCTCCTCCTTGCTGTAATACTGAGGCATAGACGAATCCGCGGCTCTGAATACCGCCTGAATCTTATGTATATTACCCTTTACGCTGTCAAGCTCTCTTGCAAAAACTATTTTCCCCTGATGAAGCAGCGCTACCCTGTCGCAGACCTCGTTAATTTCCTTGAGATTGTGGGAAGATATAACCGTAGTCAGCTCCCTGTCTAACATGGCGTCAACCAGCATTCTTTTAACAATTATTCTCATGGTAGGATCAAGACCGTCAAACGCCTCGTCCAGCAGCAGATAGTCCGTTTGGCATGCAAGAGCCGTTATTACAACCGCCTGACGCTTCATTCCCTTTGAAAAAGCGTTCAGCTTCTTTTTTAAAGGCAGATTTATCGTAGTTCTCAGCTTTTCAAAAAGCTCCTCTGAAAATTTAGGGTAAAAGCTTTTATAATAATTTTTAAGCTCTTCCAGAGTAAAATTAGTAAATTGTATAGTTTCGTCGTTTATAAAAAATATTCTTTCCTTTATTGCCGGATTATCGTATATGTTTTGATTATCCGCCGTTACCTCGCCCTCCTCCGCCGAATAAATACCGGATATAAGGCGGAGAATCGTCGATTTTCCGGCGCCGTTCGAGCCTAAAAGCCCAAAAGCAGCGCCTTTTGGAATAGTAAGGCTTATTTTATCAAGCACCTTGAAATCGTCAAACTGCTTTGTAACCTCTTTAAGCTCTATCATATTTCCATCTCCTCTATTCTTTCCTTGAGCTCATCCTTTGAAATACCGATTTTCAGCGCCTCGGAGGCTTTTTCATCAAAATCGGAAAGTATATAATCCTTGACTGAAGAATCCACGATCTTTGAAACAAAGCTGCCCCTTCCGGACACCGAATATATTATCTTATTTCTCTCAAGCTCCTGATAAGCCTTTGATACTGTATTAGGGTTTACGCTCAGATCCTTTGCAAGACTTCTAACGCTGGGTAATTGTTCATTTTCCTTTAACACCCCTTTGATGATCAGCTCCACTGTTTTTTTATAGAGCTGCTCGTATATCGGAGTTCTGCTTTGAAGATCAAGGTCAAACATTATGCCACCTCCCCGGCCATTTGGTGTACGATATCAACTAATACAGTTAGTATACAACAATTTTTAGCCTTTGTCAAGATATATTTATAACGGAAAATTTTCAAAGAAAAAGGAACGCCTTGTAAACGTTCCGTAAAAAATATATTATTTTCCGGATTTTTTTAAATTCCGCCATATTTTTGAAATAAAAATATCAATGCCCGAATAAGCCAGAAGATAAACAGAGGTTATAAATATTCTGCCCGAATAAAGGGCAATCAGCTCGGAGGGTATGCCGCTTTCCTGCCTGACCGCTGAAAACGTGCTTATATCGGGATAATTCAAAAGCATAAATACGCTTATTATAAACGCGGCTGCAAGGGGCAGCGCAACCGTAAATATAAATATAAACGGCTTGGAAAATCTTCCTCCGTTTTCGCTGTCCGCCATGAGCAGACGATACATAAAGCATAGTACAAGCGGAGTAAAAAACAGATAAAAGCTTGAAAATTCTATCTTTTCAAATATAAACCAATGCGCCCACTGTGCGAAAAGACTTGCCGCGGTCATAACCGCGGCGCATCCCGCCTTTGTTTTTACATTCAAAGACTCCATTATTTTTCTTCCTCGTCAATAGCGTCCAGATCGGCGGCTTCGCTTTCCGCCTCCTCCGCCTCAGAATTTTTCATATCCTCGGCAATTTCCTCTTCTGTCGGCTGTTCCACAGCCTCAACCTCAGCTTCCTCGTCCCTTTCGGCTCTTGTAAACGATACTACCTTGTTTTCATCGGAAACCTTCATAACTCTAACGCCCGCGGCATATCTTCCCATAACTCTGATATCCTCGCACCTTATTCTTATTATAACGCCGTCGCTGGATATAAGAATTATATCGTCGCTTTCATCAACCACCTTGATACCGCAGATATAGCCCTTTTCCTCTCCGACCTTATAATTTTTCAAGCCGTAGCCGCCTCTGTTCTGAACCTTATATCCTGATATTTCGGTTCTTTTTCCGTATCCCTTGTCAGTCACAGTCAACAGAGTGGCTCCGTTTCTTACTCTTGCCATTGAAACTACATAGTCGCCGTCCCTGAGCTTGATAGCTCTTACTCCGTGCGCCGAACGCGACATTGCTCTTACCTTATCCTCTTCAAGATGTATAACCATTCCGTCATGCGTAGCCACGAAAAGCTGAGCGTTTCCGTCCGTCATTCTCACTCCGGCAATCTCGTCGCCCTCGTCAAGACCTATAGCGATAAGACCGTTCTTGCGGACGTTTTTATAGGCTGAAAGAGCCGTTCTCTTGATTTTGCCGTTTTTCGTAACCATATTGATATATTTGCCTTCGTCAAAATCTGAGGTTTTTATCATTGCGGCAATTTTCTCATTTTCCTCCAGCGGCAGAAGATTTACGGCGTTTAAGCCTCTTGACGCCTTTGAGCCTTCCGGCACCTCGTAGCACTTTAGCTTATACATGATTCCCTTATTTGATATGAAAAGAATATTATCATGTGCGGAGGCTATAAACATTTCGCTTACAAAATCCTCCTCGCGCTGCTTCATACCGGAAACTCCGCGTCCCCCTCTTTTCTGAGTCTTATAAACGTCGACCGGCATTCTTTTAATATATCCGATATTCGTATAAGTCACGACGCATTCCTCATTGGGAATAAGATCCTCTATATCGACCTCTCCGCTTACGGATTCAATCATAGTTCTTCTGTCGTCGTTATACTTTCTTCTTATTTCGGCAAGCTCGTCCTTTATAATCTGATGTATTTTTTCCTCGTCGGCTAAAATTGCCTCAAGCTCGGCTATCTTCTTCAGAAGCTCGTCCAATTCGTCAAGAATTTTCTGTCTTTCAAGACCCGTCAGCTTTCCGAGCGTCATCTGTACTATCGCTTCAGCCTGAGCCTCTGAAAGATTAAATCTTTCCTGTAATCTCCGCTTGGAATGAGGTATGCTTTCAGAGGTCTTACATATCTCTACTACCTCGTCTATATTATCTGCGGCAATTACCAGACCTTCAAGTATATGCGCCCTTGCCTTTGCTTTTTTCAGATCGAATTCCGTCCTGCGGCGGATAACCTCTACCTGAAACTTTACATATTGCTCAAGGCACTGCTTTAAGGTCAGAACCTTCGGCTCTCCGTCAACCAGCGCGAGCATAATAACTCCGACCGTATCCTGAAGCTGGGTATATGAAAAAAGCTTATTCAGCACAATCTGCGCGGCAGCGTCCCTTTTCAGCTCAACCACGATTCTCATACCGTCTCTGCCAGATTCGTCCCTTATAAAATGAATTCCGTCGATTCTCTTGTCCTTAACAAGGTTAGCCATACTCTCGACCAGTCTTGCCTTGTTGACCATATAGGGAATTTCGGTTATTATGATACACTGTCTGCCCTTTATCTCTTCGATGGAGGTTTTAGCCCTCAGCGTTATTTTTCCTCTTCCTGTTCCGTAAGCGGCTCTGATTCCCGAGCGTCCCATGATAATACCGCCTGTAGGAAAATCCGGTCCCTTTATACACTCCATTATTTCGTCGAGAGTGCAATCGGGATTTTCCATCACCATGTCGATAGCGTCGATGACCTCTCCCAAATTATGAGGAGGGATATTTGTAGCCATTCCCACTGCGATACCGGTTGAGCCGTTCACCAGAAGATTAGGAAATCTGCTTGGCAAAACCACAGGCTCTTTAAGCTTATCGTCATAGTTTGTGGTATAGGGGATCGTATCCTTTCCTATATCGGTCAGCATTTCCCCCGCCATTTTCGACATTCTTGCCTCAGTATAACGGTAAGCAGCCGGCGGATCTCCGTCTACCGAGCCGAAGTTTCCGTGACCGTCTATAAGCGGATAACGAAGGGAGAATTTCTGCGCAAGACGAACGAGGGCGTCGTAAACGGACGCGTCGCCGTGAGGATGATATTTACCCAGCACCTCTCCGACCGTATACGCGCACTTTCTATAGGCCTTGTCATAGGTGTTTCCCGACTCGTTCATTGTGTATATAATACGCCTGTGCACCGGCTTCATTCCGTCTCTGACGTCCGGAAGCGCTCTTGCCACTATAACCGACATAGAATATTCAAGGAATGATTTTCGCATTTCCTTGTCTATATCGACATTGCGGACCTTTGAATTGTCATTATACATTTTCTTACTTCCTCTTCACTGTTGTTTTACTCAAGCTTTTATCTGCACTGTAATTTTTTTCAAGCTTTTTTTGAAAATGAATCTGCATAACGGTTATTTCCTCTTCGGTAAAATCCTTTTTTGGAATAACGTAAAACATAGCCCTTTTTAAATAAACCATAAAAAAATCTTTTTTTTCTATTACCCTTACGTCTTTTGTAAGATATATTTCGGTATCTCTTATTTCTTCAGCCTTCGGAGTATCTCCGAAAACCTCCTCGTATTCCTCTTTCTGCCTTTCCCCGTTTTCCTCCGGCTCTATAACCGTTCCGATAATAAGCTTATCCGCCATTACCTGAAGCTGATAAACGTCGTTTTCTATCCCCTTTATGGATTCCATAAGATTTCTTCTGAGCTTTTTCGGATTATACCAGTTTACAAACGCAAGCGCAAGACATACGAGCACAAGCACATATCCGAAGGTCGTCGCTTTTCCCTGCGCTATATAAACTACGTTGAGAGCCGCCGCGACGATAAGCAGCGACGCCATAACGGTATTCCGAGGATAAACGAACTTCTTCTGGAACGTTATGAACGCCTCTCCGAACATCTCATAGGGAATAGAATATTTTCTCTTTATGATAGCTTCCTCTTCCATATAAATCCTTTCTCCGTTAAAATCCTCTATATATCAAGATTTTCAACATATTTGGCGTTGGCTTCTATGAATTCTCTTCTGGGAGCAACCTTGTCGCCCATCAGGATAGTAAACGTTTCATCAGCCTTAACGGCGTCCTCCATGTCGATTTTAAGCATTGTTCTGGTTTCGGGATTCATAGTCGTTTCCCAAAGCTGCTCAGGATCCATCTCTCCGAGACCTTTATATCGCTGAACCTCCGGCTTTGTGCCGTTTTCCGTTGTAAGCTCGGCTATATATTCGTCTCTTTCCTCATCGGAAAAAGCATATCTTACCTTTTTTCCTCTGAAAACCTTGAAAAGCGGAGGCTGTGCAATATATATATTTCCGTTTGTTATAAGCGGCTTCATAAATCTGAAAAAGAAAGTAAGAAGCAGAGTTCTGATATGAGAACCGTCAACGTCCGCGTCGGCCATAATGATTATTTTACCGTATCTTAGCTTGCTTATATCAAAATCCTCGCCTATGCTTGTTCCCAGAGCAGTTACCACAGGCATAAGCTTTTCATTGCCGTAAACCTTGTCTATCCTTGCCTTTTCAACGTTGAGCATCTTTCCCCACAGAGGGAGAATCGCCTGATAGCGTCTGTCTCTTCCCTCCTTGGCGGAGCCTCCTGCCGAATCTCCCTCGACTATATATATTTCCGTCATTTCAGTATCGTGCTCCGAGCAGTCGGCAAGCTTTCCGGGCAGCGACGCGCTTTCCATAGCAGTTTTTCTTCTGGCGGTCTCTCTCGCCTTTTTAGCCGCCTCCCTCGCTCTCTGCGCCGCTACTGATTTTTCAAATATAGCCTTCGCCTCGACGGGATTTTCTTCAAGGTAACACATGAGCTTTTCCATTACCATTTTTTCAACAAAGCCCTTTACTTCCGGATTTCCCAGTCTGCCCTTGGTCTGTCCCTCAAATTCGCAGTCTGTCAGCTTAACGGATATAATTGCAGTCAGTCCTTCTCTTACGTCGTCGCCCAGAAGTTTTTCTCCGTCCTTGAGAAGATTGAATTTTTTTCCATATTCGTTAATAACCTTAGTAAGCGCGTTTTTAAAGCCTGTTTCATGAGAACCGCCGTCCACTGTATGTATATTATTTGCGAATGAAAGAATAACCTCGTTATAGCTGTCGTTATACTGCATTGCCACTTCCGCAAAGGAATCCCCCTGCATACCGGAAACATAGATAACCTTATCCGAAAGAGATTCAAGCCCCTTTGTTTTATGGATATGCTCCACAAATTGCCTTATTCCGCCCTCATAATGCAGAACCTCGGATTTTATATTCTCCTCGTCCCTCTTATCGCTGAATACGATCTTTATTCCCGCGTTTAAAAATGCCTGTTCCCTTAATCGCTTCAGCAGCACCTCGTAATCGTAGGTCGTATCCTCGAATATTTCTCCGTCCGCCTTAAACATAACGGAAGTACCCGTTTCTTCAGTTTCTCCTATTATTTTCAGCGGTTCGGAGTATTCTCCTCTTTCAAAACGCTGAAAATGCACGCTGCTGCCGTCCTTAACCGTAAGCTCAAGCCATTCCGACAAAGCGTTTACAACAGACGCGCCCACACCGTGGAGACCTCCGGAAACCTTATATCCGCCGCCTCCGAATTTTCCTCCGGCATGCAGAATGGTATATACCACAGTTGCCGCGGAGATACCCTCCTTGGGATGTATTCCGGTAGGTATGCCTCTGCCGTTGTCCGACACCCTTATAACGTTTCCCTCTAATATATCGACTCTAATTTCGGAACAGAAGCCTGCCAGAGCCTCGTCTATTGAATTGTCCACGATCTCATAAACCAAGTGATGGAGACCCTTCGGACCTGTAGATCCTATATACATTCCCGGACGCTTTCTAACCGCCTCCAGTCCCTCCAGCACCTGTATCTGATTTTCGTCATAATTCTGATTTTCCGTTATCTGATTTTCTGACATTTAAAATTTCCTCCTGACCGATTTATATGTATTCCCATCGGCTTAACTCTTTAAATTCAAGAAATACGGCGATTTCCTACCATTCCATGATCGGTTTATCTCCCGGATTAAATACCGTTTCCTTAAATTTTTATTTTACCGCGGATTGCAAACATTCTGCATTCATCTAAAAAGGCTTTTATATCTTTTTCTTAACGTCGCCGCTGAAATCTGAGAAATATATACCCTTTCCTCACCCTTTTCAACGCATATTATAAAGCTCTTGGGCATTTCATAGGATACGTTTACAACGCGTTTCTCCCTCTGCGCCCTGTCGAGCAGATGACCGGTGGTTTTTCCGGTCGTTGTATTTTCTATATCAAATATCCCGATTATTGAAGCGTCGCTTACCGACACGTCGCCGCCAAGGTGCAAATACAAGGCTTATCACTCTCCGTTTTCGGAAACTCTTCCGTTTTCTACTCTGTAATGCTTTCCGTCGCACAAACCCTTTACCGCGTTCTCATTGCAGGCTGTTATAAAAACCTGCATACCTTCTATCACTTCAAAAACAAGCTTCTGCCGGCTTTCGTCCAATTCTCCCATAACGTCGTCAAGGAGTATCACCGGAGCCTCGTCGCGGTTTTTATAAAAAATCTCCGCTTGTCCAAGCTTTAAAACAAGAGCCGCCGTTTTTTTCTGTCCCTGCGAGCCGTATTCCTTTATGCTCATTCCGTTTATTTTAATAATAATGTCGTCCCTATGCGCTCCCCAGACGGTATAACCGAGCCTTATATCGTCTTCCTCCGAATCCCTAAGCCTTTTAAAATATCTGCCTACTGCAAATTCGCCCTTATCCTCTTCCTCAACCTCGCACCCGAAAATATTTGAGCTGTAACCTATAGAAAGCGTTTCCCTTCCTCCCGTTATACCGCTGTAAAGCTGGCGGCAGGTTTCGTCAAGCTGCTTAATATACTGACACCTTCTCTGTGAAACGGCTGTTCCTATTGCGGCAACCTGCTGATCCCATACGCTGAGAGAATCCGCCGAGGATCTTCCCGAAGCGATAGATTTCAAAAGAGCGTTTCTCTGATTCAGCAGTATTTCATACCGTCTTACCGTATCGAGATTTTTATGTCTAAGCTGACAGGCGCAGAGATCCGCGAAGCTTCTTCTTTTATCCGGCCCTCCCCTAATAAGATCAATATCGTCGGGAGTAAACACAACGCATTTAAAGCTTTCAAAAAGTCCGCCTGTACCCTTCATAGGAACTCCGTTTAAGGAAACTCTTTTTTCCTTTATACCGTCCCTGCTCATGGCATAGCTTATAATCTGCTTTCTTCTTCCGTCATAAAAAGAAAGCCCTATGCTCATACATCTTTTATCTATTCCGATATAATCTCTGTCCTTAGAGCCTCTGAAGCTGCGGCAGCCTGTCGTAAGCCAGATCGCCTCTATCAGATTTGTTTTGCCCTGCGCGTTCATTCCCGTAATCAGGTTAAGCTTAGGGTGGGGATTTATCAGAACCTCTTCAAGATTCTTAAAGCCGTCCGCTGCAAGCGATGTAACGATCATGACACCCTGATAATGAATTTTTCCACGGAAACCTCGTCCCCCGGTCTTATTTTCTTTCCTCTCATGGTGCATACCTCTCCGTTGACGCATACCGAACCGTTTTGTATAAGCTCCTTGGCAAAGCCTCCGGTATCCGTCAAACCGGAAAATTTAAGCAGAGAGTCGAGCTTTATAAATTCCGTCGTTATTGTAGTTTCAATGATTTCCTTGTCCATTTTTACACCTATCCCTTTATCTGGACCGGCATTACAATGAATGTAAAGCTGTCCCCCTCCATCGGAGCAATCTTGACCGCTCTGTTAGAGCCGGTCATCTGTATTCTTACCTTATCCGTTTCCGCCGCCTTAAGAGAATCCAGCAGATATTTGTTATTAAACCCTATAAGAACTTCGTCTCCGCTTATATCTGCGGGAATGCTGTCCTCAAGCCGTCCTATTGCGGTCCGGCAGCTTACCTTTATCTGACCGTCCTTAAAGCTGCATTTAACAGGCGCCTTGTTTTTTTCATTGAGCAGCAGCGAGCATCTCTCAAGACAATGCACGATATCGCTTGTATTTACTATCGCCTCTGTTGTAAAATCCTTAGGAACGCTGTTTTTATAGGCGTGAAATTCTCCCTCTAAAAGTCTTGTGAAAATCCTGTAGCCGTTTACCTCTATTACCACATATTTGGAATCCACATAAATTTCACAGTCGTTTTCAGCGTCGTCCTTGAGAAGGCGCGAAGCCTCCATAAGCGCCTTTGACGGAACTACAAAATAATATTTTTCCGAAGCGTTTATCTTCTCGTGTCTGATAGCCAGTCTGAAGCCGTCGATAGCGACCATATTGAAGCCGCCGTTTTCAATGTCGAAAAGCTCTCCGGTCAGAATCGGCTTTGTATCCAAAAGAGAAACGGCATAGTTTGTCTGGTTTATCATGCTTTTTAGTATTTCCTGATTGAGAAAAATACCGTTTTCTCTTGAAATATCCGGAAGCGCGGGATATTCCTCCGCGCTTATTGCTGAAATCTGATACTGGGCGTTTCCTCCGCTTATTTTCATATTCAGATTCTCATCAACCTCAAAGTATACCGTATCGGAAGGCATTCGCCTGGTTATCTCACTGAAAAGACGTGAATTAAGCACTATCTCTCCCCTGTCCTCCGAATCAACCTCTATTACGGTTGTAATACCGATCTCAAGGTCATAGCCCGTCAACTCAAGGCTTGTACCGTTTAGCAGAAGTCTGATTCCTTCTAAAGCGGTTATTGTGGATTTAGGCGAAACAGCCTTGGATACGTTTCCGATAGCGGCGCATATCTCATCCTTTTTACATGCAAATTTTATAGGATTCATATTATTCTCCTTTCACTCTTACTTTTTTGAAAAAAAGTAAGCAAAAAACTTTTATTTCTTTACCAATCATTTAAAATTATTCAAGTATTTTTATTTCTCTCATTTTTTTATATGTCGGAATATTATTCTTATAAGAGCAAGCGAAAAGCTTTTATTTCTTTACCAATCATTTGAAATTATTCAAGTATTTTTATATCTCCCATTTTTTTATATGTCGGAATATTATTCTTATAAGAGCAAGCGAAAAACTTTATTCCTCTACCGACTATTTAAATTTATCTAAGTATTTTTATATCTTTCAATTTTTTAGAAAGGAACTATTATACTAAACGTAATAATTACAGTCTGTATAGAATTTAACATTCAGACTGTTTTTTATTTTATAAGCGAAGCTTATTAATCAATAATATATATTATTATTTTTAGTAGTAGTAGTAGTGTCTGTGGATTTGTTGAATTTTAGGACAAACCCTTAAATTTCGCGTACCAGAGGGTAATAAGTTTTCATAAAGCTCCTGTTGACAGAATATTGAAGATGTTTAAAGTCCAAAACGTTGTTCGGAATGTTGAAGGATTGTGTGTTGAAATAGAAAAAAAGGTTGAAAAAAATGTGGAAATTATTTTTTGTTTAAACAGCCTGTTCAATCTAATATTTTGAATATTGTGGAAATATTATTTCCTTTTTCATAAAACCGCGGAGAACCGGCTTCAGAAATTCAACACAACTTTCAACACACTGTTGAAAACGCTGTTAAAAACTGTTTTTATAAAAAAATCAGGCGTTACTGCGGTCCTTGATATTTTTTATCATATCCTCAACAAGTTCTTTTAGATGAGAGTCCTTTTTTATGCTTGCGGAAACATTATTGACCGCGTAAACAATAGTGGAGTGATCTCTTCCGCCGAATTCCACTCCTATGGAAGCGAGCGGCATCTGCGTGATTTCCCTTACAACGTAAATTGCGATTTTTCTTGCGTTTGAAACTGCGGAGGCGCGCTTTGTCGAGCGTATATCCTCCGGCGTAACGCCGTAAACGTTTGCGACCTCGGCAATTATTTTTTCAACGGTTATAGGCAGCGGCTGATCGTCGTTGAGAATATCTCTTATAACGCTCTGCGCCATGGATATAGAGGGCTGACTGCCCGCGTAGTGATTTAAGGCCTTAAGCTTTTTTACAGCTCCTTCGAGCTGTCTGATATTTGTTTTTAGCTTGTTTGCGATGAACTGTGCAACGTCGTCCGGTATTTTAAGCTCTAAAAGCTCCGCCTTGCGCTTTATGATGGCCATTCTGGTTTCAAAGTCCGGAGTATTTATATCTGCGATAAGTCCCGATTCAAATCTGGAGCGTATTCTGTCCTCAAGGGTTTTGATAGCCTTAGGAGGACGGTCGGAGGTAAGAACAATCTGCTTTCCGTCCTGATAAAGAGCGTTGAAGGTATGGAAAAATTCCTCCTGAGTACTGTTTTTTCCTGCGATAAACTGAATATCGTCGACTAAAAGCACGTCCGCGCTTCTGTATTTGTCATGAAATTTAGTCGTGCTGTTGGTTTGTATGGCGTTGATGATCTCGCTTGAAAATGTTTCTCCGGTAACGTATATGATGTTGAGATCGTTATTCTTATTTTTCATTTCCTTTGCGGTCGCGGTTATAAGATGAGTTTTGCCAAGCCCCGAGGGACCGTATATAAACAGCGGATTGTATACCATTCCGCCGCCGCCGTCGGCCACAGCTTTGCACGCGGCGTAGGCGAATTCGTTCGAGCTGCCGACTATAAATGTATCGAAGGTATAGTCATATTTTGCGTATTCATAGCTTTTTTCAAGCTCGTGCTGCTTTTCCTCAAGAGAATCAAGATCCACAGGCTTGTTTATTCTCATTTCGTCGGGAATCCTGATGTCGATTTCAACGTCGAAGCCCAGCGTTGCCTTGAAAGCCTGCTTGAGGAGGTCTCCGTAGTTTGCTATGACGACTCCTCTCTGGAAATCGGAGTCTACCGAAAAAATAGCCCTGTTACCCTCAAGGCTTATGGGCTGGAGCGTTTTTATCCATAGCTTTATGGCGACGTCGCCTACTTCTCCTACGTCTCTGCAATAGTCTATTATACAGTTAAATACCTCTTCAAAGGAATTCATATCTTTTTACCTCCGGTTACCGAAACCGTTTAAAGTTCCTGATTTTTTACAATTAATAATAGTATAGCATAATTTATTAAAAAGTGCAAGCTGAGAGGAGGGCTTTTTTTAAGAGAAATTAAGGCGGAAGATAAAAAAATCGGGCCTTATAAAAAAATACTTGACAAGCACAGAATAATCATGTATAATTTATGGGTACATTAAAAGCTATGATTGGGCGAAAGTGTATCTGCTTGAATTTTAAAAGACCGCGCCGCTTGGAAACAGGCGCGTTTACTTATCTACCTAACGGGAGGAGGAAATAAAGTGAAAAGAACTTATCAGCCTAAGAAGATCCACAGAAAGAAGGAGCACGGCTTCCGTAAGAGAATGTCTGATTCGAACGGAAGAAAGGTTCTTGCCCGCAGAAGAGCAAAGGGCAGAGCAAGACTGACTCACTAAGCATAAGCGGACCACATTTTTCTTGTGGTCTTTTGTTTTAAAGTGCCGGAGGACGCCGCTTCAAAGCGAGGTCCGCCGAGCAGTTTCTTGCACGCCTTAAAGCTTAATCTGTCCGTTTTGACGGGCGGGAATAAAAAAATAAAATTTTAAAGCGTATAAGCCGTATTCTCGGAAATTATGCGGAATGTATAAAAAAAACGTTTGATTTGTGCGCTTTAAAATATTCTCCTTTGAAAATTAAAAGGAGGATTCTATAAAAAAGAAAGAAAATTACAGCCGCATTGATAAAAGCGGGATAATAAAAAAATTATGCTTTACACCGAAATATTGAATAAAAACAAGGATTTCCTTTTTCTTTACAGAAAAGGCAGATCAATAGTTTCAAAATATGTCGTGCTTTATGTGCGTCCAAACGGAAAACCGTATAATCGGCTGGGTATAACCGCGGGGAAAAAAATCGGAAACGCGGTATGCAGAAACCGCGCTAAAAGAGTTATAAGACAGGCTTATTTTGAGAATGAAAAGGACTTGCCCGTCGGGATTGATATGGTTATTGTAGCGAGAGCGCCGGTATGCAGAATAAAGAGCTTTGTACTCAGCGGCTGGCTTGCAAAGAAAGGAATAAGAGAAATATGCTCCGCTTTATCCGGGGGGAATAAAATTTGAAATATCTGCTTATGGGTATTATCAGGATTTATAAGAAGATAATATCGCCGCTTTTTCCGCCGTGCTGTAAATATTATCCTACCTGTTCGTCCTACGCTTTGGACGCTGTGGGGAAATTCGGTTTTATTAGGGGAGGCTGGCTTGCCCTGTGGCGGGTTTTAAGATGCAATCCGTGGAGTATGGGCGGAGTGGATTATGTTCCTGAAAAATTTGATATTTTAGGACGTCATAACAAAAAATCAAAACGTAAGGAGAAATGAATTTGGGTAAGATCGGTGAATTGCTGGGTATTCCTCTCGGCTGGGTCATGTACTGGATTTATGAAATCGTTAATAATTACGGTTTGTCCATTATAATTTTTACGCTTCTGTCAAAGCTTATAATGCTTCCCGCTTCTTATAAACAGCAGCTCGGAACAGTAAGAATGCAGTCCCTTAATCCGAAGCTGAGGCAGCTTAAAAAGCAGTATGCCAACAATCCTCAGAAAATGCAGGAGGAGCAGCAGAAGCTTTATCAGCAGGAGGGCGTAAATCCGATGGGAAGCTGCCTGCCGCTGATCGTTACCATGATAATACTTTACGGTATTCTTGACGTCGTATACCGTCCGCTTTCTCATATCCTGAGAATTTCCTCGGACGTTATTGAAAAGGCTAAGACGATTATAGTTGACAACGATCTTGCGGACAAGTATTTCAAGACGCGTCCTGAGCTGACTATTTTAAGGCAGGTAAAGGACGATCCCGGTTTATTCTCAAGTCTGGGAAATGAATTCGTTGAAAAGGTGAGCACCTTTAAAAATACGTTTATGGGGGTTGATCTCGGTTCTATCCCTACAATCCGTCCTGAAACATGGAACAGCGCGGCGATAGCTCTGATAATGATCCCTATAGTATCCGGTCTTGTTCAGCTTGCGTTTACGATTTATTCACAGTATAAGACAAGGAAAATGAATCCTGATATGGGCTCTGCCGCAGGCGCGGGTTGTATGAACGTTATGCTTTACGGTATGCCGCTGTTTTCAGTATGGCTTGCGTTCACAGTGCCGGCCGGCGTCGGCTTTTACTGGATATGGTCTTCGGTTTTCTCGCTTATTCAGTCGGTTGCGCTTTATTCCTATTTTACTCCCAAGCGTATTGAAGAAATTAATGTTAAGCTTAAGGAAAAGAACAAGAATAAAAAGCCCGGGCTTATGCAGCGTATGATGGATCAGCAGAATGAGCTTATGAGACAGCAGGAAGCCGCAAAAAACGGGGGACGCGTGGATTATGACGCGGATACCGAAGGTATGTCGCGTTCGGAAAAGCAGAATTATAACAGACAGCTTATAAACGAGGCAAGGAAAAGAATGGCTGAAAAATACGGCGAGGAATACACTGAGGATGATGATAAGGAAAAATAAGGTACCCCCTGTGTTATTTATTTGCTGTGACGAGAGGAGCGCTTCAAAATGGTTTATGACGACGAGGGAAAATTGATCCCGATGGATCTTTGCGGAGTTTTTACCGGAAAATCTATTGAAGAGGCTAAGCAGAAGGCCGCTGACGAATTTGAAGTCAGAATAGATCAGATAACCTTCAGAGTAGTTAATGATGTAAAAAAAGGCTTGTTCGGTAAAATAAAAGAAGAAGCAAAGGTATGGGCGGGATATAATCATCCGGTTATAGCGGAGGTTACCGTTATAGATAGTATTAAAGCTGAAAATAAGCTTAAAGAGCAGATAGAAACCTGCCGTAGGTATCTTCAGAATATTATGGAGAAGATGGGAATTGAGGCTGAAATTAATATCGCTGACTCGGAAGAGGGATTTTTTGTAGATATAGACAGCAACGGTTCCGGAGCGATAATAGGAAGAAGAGGTGAAACGCTTGACGCGCTTCAATATCTGACTTCTCTTGTAGTGAATAAAATGGACGGCGAATACAAGAGAATAACTCTTGATAGCTGCGGCTACAGAGAAAAAAGAGAAGAAACTCTTATTCAGCTTGCGGAAAAAATAAGCAATAAAGCGTTGAAAACAGGAAGACCTACTACGTTGGAGCCTATGAATCCTTATGAAAGAAGAATCATACATTCGGCGGTTGCAAAGGTAGAAGGAGTCAATTCAAAATCGGTGGGTGAGGAGCCTTACAGAAAGGTTGTTATTTCACCGGATCATCCTAAGAAAAACGACGTAAAAAAGAACGGCGGCTATAAGAAAAAAAGAAACGACGGACCGCGTTCTCTTGATTTAAAAACAAGCTTTGAAAAGGATTATAAAAAACCAAAGCCGGAGGACGATATAAACGCCGGTCTTTACGGTAAAATTGAACTTTAAAAAAAGGCGGATTTTTATCCGCCTTATATTTTTGAAATATAAAGATATAATACCATGTATATAGAAATATATATTATATATTATTAGGAAAGTCTGGTGAAATAAATATGTCTATAATTGCAGCAATTGCAACGCCTGACGCGCCCGGTGGAATTTCCGTTATAAGGATTTCCGGTGAGGAAGCAATAAAAATATGCGATAGATTTTTTAAACCTTTTAATGGTAGAAAGGTTTCTGAAATGGAGGGATATACCTGTGCATACGGCAGAATTTTCGACGGTGAAGAATATATTGACGACGCGGTGATTACGGTTTTCAGAGAACCTAAAAGCTATACGGGAGAAAATGTAGCTGAAATATCGTGCCACGGCGGTTTATATATAACAAGACGGATTTTAAGAATAGCGTTAAAAAACGGTGCGAGGCCGGCGGAAGCGGGTGAATTTACAAAAAGAGCGTTTCTCAACGGTAAAATGTCCTTGACTCAGGCAGAAGCGGTTATGGATATTATTTCTTCTTCCGGCGAAAGGGAATTGAAATATGCTAACGCGTTAAAGGAAGGAGCAATATTTAGGCGTATAAGCTCATTAAAGGATACTCTTATAAAAATATTGGGAGATTTGGCGGCTTGGGCAGATTTTCCGGAGGAAGACGTGCCGGAGGTTAGGCCGGAGATATTATCGTCAGAGCTTGAAAGCTTAATAAAAAGATTTAAGGAAACGGCGAAAACCTATGATTACGGCAGGATAATCAGAAACGGTATTAATACGGTAATAGTAGGTAAACCAAATGTCGGGAAATCTACCCTTATGAATTATTTAAGCGGATTTGAGAGAAGTATAGTAACCGATATTGAGGGAACAACAAGAGACGTTATAGAAGAAAGTGTAAGAATAGGAAGCCTGACTCTGCGACTTTCTGATACTGCGGGAATAAGAAAAACTGATGATGTTATTGAAAGTATGGGCGTTGATATTGCTTTCAGGCGCGCGGAGGAGGCGGATCTTATTCTTGCCGTCTTTGACGGTGGCAGAGAAATTTCTGGGGAAGATAAAGAAATAATTAAAAGAATTGTGGGTAAAAATGCTGTAGCGATAATTAATAAAACTGATAAAGAAATAATTATTGATAAGTCATACTTAGAGAGAAACTTTAAATTTATAGTAGAAATTTCCGCAAAGAATGAAAGCGGTATGGATAAACTTGAAAATTGTCTGGAAAAATTATTTCTTGATTTTGACGACAATCCGGAACAGGGATTTATAGCAAATGAAAGACAGAAAAATTGCCTGGAAAAATCATTGGAAAATGTAATTGAAGCAAAGGAAGCTCTGGACGAGGGAGTATTGCTTGACGGAATAACAGTGCTGCTGGATTCAGCTGCGGAAAAGCTGATGGAGTTAACGGGTGAAAAGGCGTCGGAGGCTGTTGTAGACGATGTTTTTTCAAGATTTTGTGTTGGAAAATAAGTGTTCCACGTGGAACATTTTTATAGTTTGGAGGTTGAGATGAGCTATTTAATGGGTGAATTTGACGTTGCAGTCGTTGGGGCGGGACACGCCGGAGTAGAAGCGGCTCTTGCGTCGGCTCGTTTGGGGTGCAAAACGGCGCTTTTTACAATATCGCTTGATCAGATTGCTAATATGCCCTGCAATCCTTCAATAGGCGGAACTGCAAAGGGACACCTTGTAAGAGAAATAGACGCTCTTGGCGGAGAGATGGGAAAAGCGGCTGACAGTTGTTTTATACAGAGCCGTATGCTTAATAGAGGAAAGGGACCTGCCGTTCATAGCTTAAGAGTTCAGGCCGACAGAGTAAAATATCATAATTATATGAAAGGCGTTTGTGAAAAGCAGGAAAATCTGTTTTTGAAGCAGGCTGAAATATCTGAAATTGTTGTTGAAGATAAAAAAATAAAAGGAATTATAACAAGGCTGGGAGCAGAATATAAGGTAAAGACAGTTATAATATGCACGGGAACATATCTTAAGGGTAAAATATATGTAGGCGAGGAATCCTATGAAAGCGGTCCGGACGCCGCATTACCATCGGTTTATTTATCAGAGAGTCTTATAAAGAACGGTATTGAAATCAGAAGATTTAAAACCGGTACTCCTTGCAGAGTAAACAAGCGAAGTATTAATTTTGATATAATGGAAAAGCAAGACGGGGACGACGATATTATACCGTTTTCTTTTGAAACCGAAAAAGAAGGACTTAAAAATATAGCTTCCTGTTATATTACATATACTAATGCTGAAACTCATAAGAAAATACTTGAAAATCTTGATCGTTCCCCATTATATTCCGGAAGGATAGAAGGAGTTGGGCCTCGGTATTGTCCGTCTATTGAGGACAAGATTGTAAGATTTGCCGATAAGGAAAGACATCAGCTTTTTGTAGAGCCAATGGGACTTGACACTGAAGAATATTATCTACAGGGTATGTCGTCCTCTTTGCCTGAGGATGTTCAGAAAAGCTTTCTGCGTACTATAAAAGGTCTTGAAAATGTCGAGATAATGAGGCCCGCCTATGCGATTGAGTATGACTGCTGCGATCCTGTTCAGATGAAGGCCACTCTTGAATTCAAAAGTATAAGCGGTCTTTACGGCGCAGGTCAATTCAACGGAAGCTCGGGCTATGAAGAAGCCGCTGCACAGGGACTTGTTGCCGGAATAAATGCGGCGCTGTCCGTCAAAGAAAGACAGCCTTTAATTCTTGACAGAGCAAGCTCCTATATCGGAACGCTGATAGACGATCTTGTGACAAAGGGCTGTGCCGATCCCTATAGAATGATGACTTCAAGAAGCGAATATAGACTTGTGCTGAGACAAGATAATGCGGATCAGCGACTTACTCCGATAGGTTACGATCTGGGACTGATAAGCAGAGAACGATATGAAAAGCTTATAGAAAAAATGAATAAAGCAGAGGAGGAAATAAAAAGAGTAAGAAAACTGAATATTGCACCGTCTGAAAATCTGAACAGCTTTTTAGAGAAAAAAGGAACATCTCCTATTTCAACAGGCTGTAAGCTTGCCGATCTTATAAGACGTCCGCAGCTTGGATATGATATTTTGAAGGAATTTGATGAGAGCAGACCGGATTTATCCGACGAGGTAAGAGAACAGGTTGAATTGCAGATAAAGTATGAGGGATATATTCAAAAGCAGCAGGAGCAGATAGAAATTATGAGAAAGCTGGAAAATAAGCAACTGCCGGACGACGTTGATTATTTTTCCGTCAGAGGATTGCGTATTGAAGCCTCTGAAAAGCTTAATAAGCAGAAACCCGAAAATTTAGGTCAGGCGTCAAGAATATCAGGAGTTTCACCCGCCGACGTGTCAGTGCTCGCGGTTTGGCTTGAACAGAAGGGCAGGCAAAAATGATAAGTTTTGAACAGTGTAAAGCAATATTTGTTGAAAACTCGCTGGAATATAGCAGGGAAATACATGAAAAATTTAAGATTTATTGTAATTTTATGGTAGAATATAATAAAAATGTGAATCTTACTGCGATTACCGAGCCAGAGGAAATATGGCTTAAGCATTTTGCCGATAGTATTTTGTTGATGAAGTATGTGGAGATTCCTGAAAATGCGTCGTTGATTGATATAGGAACAGGCGCAGGGTTTCCGTCAGTGCCGCTGAAAATATACAGAAACGATATAAAGCTGACAATGCTTGACAGTCTTAATAAAAGGATAAGATTTCTCAACGAGCTTTGTGAAAGACTGAGTATAGAAACTGAAACGGTACATGGGAGAGCTGAGGAATACGGAAGAAAGACGGAATTTCGCGAACGCTATGATATAGCCGTGGCTCGGGCGGTTGCGTCAATGCCTTCGTTAAGCGAATATTGTCTGCCTTTTGTGAAAACAGGCGGTATATTCGCCGCAATGAAGGGACCGAACGAGGACGCAGGAAATGCTGAAAACGCAGTGAAAATATTAGGCGGTGAAAAAATTCGGGTTTATGACTATTTACTTGGAAAAGATGATAGAAGAAAAATATTTTATGTAAAAAAAATATCGCATACCCCGACAAAATATCCAAGAAATGGCGGTCAGATAAAAAACAAACCCTTGTAAAATTAAATAAATGTGACGTAAATTCCGCTTTTATTAGTGTTAAAAGCGGAATTTTTGTATGGAAATTATTTCCTTTATAATATATAATAATTTCAGAGGCATACGGACAAGTATGTGAGAACAATAGAAAGGAAGTTGAAAATGGCAGCATTTCTTAATTTTACTAAGGAAAAGGAACGTGAGCGCGAGGAAAATAAGGTTGTGCAAATACCGGTTGCTGAAATTGTGCCGAATCCGCATCAGCCAAGAACTGATTTCGATTATAACGACATAAGCTCGCTGGCCGAGAGCATTTGTCAGAACGGCATACTTCAGCCGCTTTCCGTCAGAAGAATAGAGAGAGGCTATGAGCTTATAGCCGGTGAAAGACGTTTAAGAGCTTCAAAGCTTCTGCAACTGAAATACGTGCCCTGTATAGTTCTGGATATTTCAGCAAGAGCAAGCGCAGTGCTGGCGTTAGTGGAAAATATACAGCGTCAGGATTTATCTTTTTTTGACGAGGCAAACGCTATTGAAAAGCTTATAAGTTATTACGGAATGACGCAGGAGGACGCGGCTGTAAAGCTGGGAAAGGCTCAATCTACCATAGCGAACAAGCTAAGGATATTGAAGCTGAGCGACGAGGAAAAGGAGCTTATAACAAAATTCAATCTGACAGAACGTCATGCGAGAGCGCTATTGAGGCTTGGCAGCAAAGAGGACAGGATAGAAATAATTAATAAGATTATAAAGTATAATCTTAATGTGGAACGCACGGAAGCCGCTATCGACGAATACATAGGTAAGGTGAGGGATAAAGAGAGCTATAGGAAGAGAAGCAAGGTATTTCAGAATGTGAAAATATTTGTAAATACCATAAATAAGGCGGTTGAAACGATGAAAGCCGCGGGAATAGCCGCCGATTCAAAAAAAATACAGAATGAGGATTATATAGAATATCGGGTTAAGATACCGATAATAAAAGGTCAGAATGTTCCACGTGGAACAAATTATCCGTGAAAATAAAAACTGCTCTGAAAATCAGGGCAGTTTTTGCTGTTCAGGGACAAAAAAAGCTAATATTGTCTTTACACATGAAAGAAAAAGTGGTATAATTTAATACAGTAACGAAAGGCAGGGGAAGCTGAATGGGATTGGTTTTTGCAGTTGTTAATCAGAAGGGCGGAGTGGGAAAATCCACTACTACCGTTAATCTTGCGGCCTATTTGGGATCGCGGGATAAAAAGACGCTTTGTATCGACATAGACGCTCAGGGTAATACTACAACAGGATTCGGAATAAGAAAAAAATCGGCTAAGGTCACGTCCTATGACGTGCTTATAGGGCAGGCAAGAATCCAGGAAGCAATAATCCGTACCGAATTTAAAAATGTCAGTCTTGTTCCGGCAACTTCTGCGCTCGCAGGCGGAGAAATAGAAATGATAGAGCTTGAGGACAGAATGAACAGACTCAAAATGCAGCTTCTTACATGCCGTTTGGATTATGATTATATATTAATAGACTGTCCTCCTTCGCTCAGCCTTATAACGGTTAATGCGCTTGTTGCCTGCGATCGTCTGATAATACCTATGCAGGCAGAATTTTATGCTCTTGAAGGACTTAGTCAGTTAATGGAAACAGTGAAGATAGTAAAGTCAAAATATAACCCTTCGCTGGAAATAGAGGGAATATTGTTTACCATGTTCGATCCCAGACTCAACGTCAGCGCTCAGGTGGTCGAAGAAGTAAATAAGTATTTTCCGGACAAGATATTTGAAACAAAAATACCAAGAAACGTTCGGCTTTCAGAGGCGCCGAGTCATGGAAAGCCGGTTATGTATTACGATAAAAATTCAAAGGGCGCGGAATTTTATGAGGCGCTGGGGCTTGAAATATTAGGAGAAGCTGTTAAGCCCAAGGAAAAAAGAAAGCTATTCAGCAGAAAAAAATAAAGAGAGGTTGTAGAAATGGCGGCAAAGGGAGGACTGGGCATTGGACTGAGCGCACTTTTTGATGATAATACCACCGATTCAGCGGCGTCGCAGACGCTGCGTTTATCTGAAATTGAGCCGAACAGGTCGCAGCCCAGAAAAAAATTTGACGACGAATCAATATCCGCATTGGCGGATTCGATAAAGCGGCACGGTATTTTACAGCCGCTTCTGGTCAGACCATACGGAAGCGGATACCAGATAGTAGCCGGCGAAAGACGGTGGAGAGCCGCGAGAATGCTGGGAATGACGGAGGTGCCTGTTCAGATAAGGGAATTCAGCGACTCCGAATCCATGCAGATAGCTCTTATAGAAAATTTACAGAGAGAAAATCTGAATCCGATTGAAGAAGCGCAAGGATATTTTGAGCTTATGGAAAGCTACGGAATGACGCAGGATGAAATATCAAAAACAGTCGGCAGATCGCGTTCGGCTGTGGCAAACGCAATTCGGCTTTTAAATCTGCCTGAAAAAATTAGGGACATGCTTGAGGACGGAGATCTGACAGTGGGACACGCTAAGGCTCTGATGGCGTTTGACGACGAGGGACTGATGACCGAGGCGGCAGAAAAAGCCTGCGGCGGCAGACTGACAGTGCGAGAGCTTGAAAAAATGGCGCAGAACAGGGATAAATCAGATAAAAATAAAACGAATGAAAGAATAGACAGCTATTTCAAGGAAATGGAGATAGGACTTCATGAGGCGCTGGGAAGAAAGGTAAAGGTTGAATACGGTAAAAATAAGGGCGCTTTGATACTTGAATTTTACGACAGGGACGATCTGTCGGAGCTTGCTAAAAGGCTTACAAAGGAATAATTAAGGAGAAAAAATTTATGCTGGACATTAAACTGATTAGAACAAATCCTGAAATTGTTAAGGATAATATCAAGAAAAAGTTTCAGGAGGAAAAGCTTGCTCTTGTTGATAAGGTTGTGGAATTGGATAAAAGGTATCGTGAAATAAAGGTTGAGTGTGATAATTTAAGAAATCAGCGAAAGACAAAGAGTAAGGAAATCGGCGGGCTTATGTCTAAGGGATTGAAAGATGACGCTGAGAAAATAAAGTCCGAGGTTGGCGAGATCGGTAAAAAGCTTGCCGAGCTTGAAGAACTTGAAGTAAAAATGGAAGGCGAAATCAGAGAAATAATGCTGGTTATACCTAATATTATTGATGAAAGCGTGCCTATAGGCAGGGACGACAGTGAAAATGTCGAGGTTGAGCGTTTCGGCGATCCGTATGTTCCGGAATTTGAAGTTCCTTATCATGTGGATATAATGGAAAAGCTTGACGGCATAGACCTTGACAGCGCAAGAAAAACCAGCGGAAACGGTTTTTATTATCTTTGCGGAGATATAGCTCAGCTACAGTCCTGCATACTTTCCTATGCGAGAGATTTTATGATTGATAAGGGCTTTACATATTATATTCCGCCGTTTATGATACGAAGCAGCGTTGTTACGGGCGTTATGAGCTTTGCGGAAATGGAAGGAATGATGTATAAGATTGAGGGAGAGGATCTTTATCTTATAGGAACCAGCGAACATTCCATGATAGGCAAATTTATTGACACGATTATTCCGGAGGGCGAGCTGCCCAAAACTCTTACAAGCTATTCGCCTTGCTTCAGAAAAGAAGTCGGCGCGCACGGCATAGAGGAAAGAGGAGTTTACAGGATACATCAGTTTGAAAAACAGGAAATGATTGTCGTATGCAGACCTGAGGAAAGCATGGATTGGTTTAAGAAGCTATATATGAACACTGTTGAATTTTTCAGAACTCTGGATATTCCCGTAAGAACGCTTGAATGCTGTTCCGGAGATCTTGCCGATCTTAAGGTTAAGAGCATCGACGTTGAGGCATGGTCGCCAAGACAGAAGAAATATTTCGAGGTGGGAAGCTGTTCAAATCTGGGAGACGCACAGGCCCGGAGATTGGGAATAAGAGTGAAAAATGAAAAGGGCGATAAGTATTTTGCTCATACTCTAAATAATACTGTTGTAGCGCCGCCGAGAATGCTTATAGCGTTTCTTGAAAACAATCTTAACGAGGACGGCAGTATAAGAATACCCGAGGCTTTAAGATACTATATGCGCAAGGATAAAATCGAGGTTAAAAAGTAATAAAAAGCAGCGGGAATACCGCTGCTTTTATTTTACATGTTTTAGGTATTGATAATAAAAAGTATGCGCTTTAAAAGCGCATACTTTTAAACCGCGGCTTTTCCCAAAGCAAGCTTAGGAGCTCTGACTGTGCATTTGGCTGCGGACAAAGTTATGCTCGAGCAAATGAATCTTATATAATTCCAGTCGTTTGCAACGGAGCTTTTAGCTCCGTAGTATTTTTGCTGCATTTTTTCAAGGAGAGAAACGCATTTTTTCGCGTTTGAAATATCAAGGCTGTCCTCCGTCATGATTTCGTTTTCAGATGTAATAATATGATTATGCAGACGACGCTCATATGCAATATGAGCTGAAAGACTTCCATTGAAAAGAGGAGTATGCGGAAATGTGAAATAATCGCCTATAAAATGCATAGCTCGTCCGAGGTCGAAGTAATCCATAGGGGATTTAAGCCTGCTGTGAAGACGCGTAAGAGTATTTTTAACGTATGAAATAGTAGCGGAATAGGTATGTCCCTTGATATAGGTGAGAGGATTTATATCCGGGGAGATACATCCGTATTCAAAGGCCGAATTTTTCAGTCTGCCGCCCAGATCTGCCGCGGAGGTAATCAGCCTTGCAAGGTATAGATGATCCTTTGTTTCCATTGGTATCGCCTCCTTTATCTAAATTATATAATACAAATGTGATAATTTTATTAAAATCCGGTTAAAATTAACTGTTTTAGAATAAAATTACTTATCCTTCGGTTTGAAAATCAAAGCTGTAAGCAGACCGAATATCAAAGCGGCGGTTATGCCGCCTGCGGCGCTGGTCATGCCTCCGGTAAATACGCCGAGCAGGCCTTTTTCGTCAACCGCTTTTTTAACTCCCTCTGCAAGCAGATGTCCGAAGCCTGTTAGAGGTACGGACGCGCCGCCGCCGGCAAAATCAACGAGCTTTGAGTACCAGCCGAATGCTGAAATTATAACGCCTGCGACAACGTATGCTACAAGAATTCTTGCGGGAGTAAGCTTAGTATAATCTATAAGAAGCTGACCGATAGCGCAAAAAACGCCGCCGATCAAAAATGCCCATAGTAATTCCATTGAAAAAAATCCTTTCTTTTCAAAGTTTTCAACATTTATTTTTATTATGTTGAAAACTATATTTTATGACAGATATGAACAAGGTGAGCGATGGAAGGAATTGATTCTCCCTGCTGCGAGGCCGTAGGCGACATGAGAGCGCCTGTTCCGATAAACAATAATTCTTTTATTTCGCCGGTCTGCAGCTTTGGCAGAAAATATCCGCAGAGAACGCTTGCGCTGCATCCGCAGCCTGACCCTCCGGCGTGGGTATCCTGTTCCTCCGGATCGAATATCATGACTCCGCAGTCCTTGTGCTGACTCCTGATGTCAATGCCGTCCTTTTCAAGAAGCTGAAGAAGAAGATCGCTTCCGACGATACCGAGATCTCCGGTTACAATATAGTCAAGATCGCTTGGAGAAAGCTTTGTATCCTCCAGATATTTTTTTATGGTTGAAGCGGCGGCCGGGGCCATTGCAGCTCCCATATTGTTGGCGTCGGTTATTCCAAGATCAGTTATAGTACCTATTGAAGCTCCTCTGATATAAGGGGCTCCTCCCTCCGGGGAAAGTATAACGGCTCCGGACGCCGTACAGGTCCATTGCGCGGAGGGAGTTCTCTGACCTCCGTACGAGAGGGGAAAGCGGAATTGTCTTTCCGCAGTAGAGAAGTGGGATGAGGTAGCGGCGGCAATATTTCCTCCGATACCGCTGTCTGTAAGGAGCGAACCGAGAAGCAGTCCTTCCGCCATTGTAGAGCATGCTCCGTAAATTCCGAGAAAAGGTATATTAAGAGAACGTAAACCGTAGGTTGTGCCTATGCATTGATTTATCAGGTCGCCGGAAAGAATGTAGTCTATATCGGCGTCCTTAAGACCTGCCTTGGAAATTGCCAGACCGACAGTTTGCTTTTGCAGCTCGCTTTCAGCCTTTTCCCATGTATCCTGACCAAAATAGCTGTCAGTTTCAATTTTGTCAAAGCATGTACCTATCGGACCTTCCGATTCCTTTGAGCCAGCTATTGAAGCGAAAGCTTTTATTGACGGTGAATTATCCGTTAAAAATGTATTTCTGCTGATTTTTTTTGCCATAAAAATGACCTCCGATAGAAGTTTTTATTATTATCCTCCAAAAATAAAAGAATATTCGGAAAAATTAAAATTGCTCTTGACCTGATATATTTAATGTGGCATAATAAATATTATGAAATAAAAAATTATTTTTTAAAGTGGGGAGGTTATAATATATGGACGAGCTTTTTAAACCTATAAGCGGGCTAAAGGGCGTCGGAGAAAAAAAAGCGTCTTATTATAAGCGTCTCGGCGTTTTAACTGTTTATGATCTCATATATCATCTTCCCAGAGGATATATTGATTACTCATGTCCCGTTTCGCCGATGGACGCTCCGCTTAATGAATACAGTGTTTTAAGAGGCGCGGTAGTAATGAAAATGCCTGAGCAGCGAATCAGAAAAGGTCTTAGCATATTTAAGGCAAAGGTATCCGACGGTCTTAACGATTTTATGGTGGTCATATATAATAATTACTATGGCTTCAAGGCTTTGCAGATAGGCTGTGAGTATCTTTTTTACGGTAAGGTAACGGGGAATCTTTTAAGGCGCGAGATAAGCTCTCCGAGAATAGTAAAAGCAGATTCAAGCCCTCTTGTTCCGGTTTATCATCTCACGACGGGGCTTACCTCGGCGGCAATATTGCAGAATATGCGCGAGGCTTTAACGATATTGGAAAGAGAACCGTTTGAAAGCATGCCTGCCTATTTACTTATTGAAAACGATCTTATGAGCCTTCCCGCGGCGCTTAGGGCGATACATTTCCCAAAAAATCAGGAGGAGGCGGATTCGGCCGCAAAACGTCTTGCCTTTGATGAAATGCTGATACTTCAGCTTGGTATGCTGATGCTGAAGGAAAAAAGCAGGAAAAGCACTCCCTGCGTAATGAATAAAAAAACCGGTTTAGACGAGTTTTACGCAAGTCTGCCGTTTAAGATGACCGCCGCACAGCTTCGCTGTGTAAAGGAAATTACCGACGATCTTAGTTCCGGAGTTCCTATGAACAGACTTTTGCAGGGGGACGTGGGCAGCGGAAAAACGGCGGTTGCCGCCGCCGCATGTTATTTTTCTTATAAAAACGGGTATCAGTCCGCTCTTATGGCTCCCACTGAAATTCTTGCCGTTCAGCATTATAAGACTCTTAGCGGATTTCTGGAGCCGCTTGGTATTAAAACAGTATTGCTTACAGGCTCTATGACGGCTAAGGAAAAACGTGCGGTTAAAGACGAGCTGATGTCGGGCGAAGCGGGAGTCGCCGTGGGAACTCACGCAATTATACAAAAGGACGTTGAATTCGCTTCTCTGGGCCTTGTTATAACCGACGAGCAGCACCGCTTCGGCGTTTCTCAGCGGGCGGCTCTGGCGGATAAGGGTAAAAGTCCTCATAAGCTTGTAATGTCGGCCACTCCTATACCAAGAACGCTTGCGCTGATAATTTACGGGGATCTTGACATATCCGTCATAGACGAGATGCCGGCAGGAAGACTTCCCGTCAGGACATATGCCGTTACAGGGAAGCTGCGTAAGCGAGCTTTTAATTTTGTCAGACAGCAGCTTGACAGCGGACGTCAGGCATATATAGTATGTCCTGTTATAGAGGAAAACGAAAGCGATATGCTCGCCGTTAAAAGCTATTTTGAAAAGGTAAGGGGAAACGACTTCGCCGATTACAGCGTGGGACTGCTGCATGGAAAGATGAAGGCGGCTGAAAAAGAGAGCGTAATGGAGGATTTTAAAAACAGAAGGATTGACGTCCTGATTTGCACAACCGTTGTCGAGGTAGGCGTCGACATTCCGAACGCTTCGGTAATGATGATAGAAAACGCGGAGCGTTTCGGACTCTCACAGCTTCATCAGCTCAGGGGACGAGTCGGCAGAGGAGAATCCCAGAGCCACTGCATACTTGTTACGGATAATTCAGGAGAAGAATGCATAAGACGAATGAAAATAATGAGTAGTATAAACGACGGATTTAAGATTTCAGAGGAGGATCTTAAAATGAGAGGTCCCGGAGATTTTTTCGGAAGCCGTCAGCACGGACTTCCGCCGCTTAAAATGGCCGGTATCGCAGGTAATATGGATATGGTAAACCAAACAAGAAATATAGCGGAAAGATTGCTTAGGGACGATCCCGGTCTTGTAAAAAGAGAAAACAGCGGACTGAAAATCGACGTTATAAGGCTTTATTCTAATAATGGAGAAAACGGATTTAATTAAAATGCATAAAATAAAATGTTGACAATTATACAAAATGCTAATTATCATCTTTTTTTGAAAAAGTACTTGACTTTTGGCGGAATATGTAGTAAAATAATTAAGTCGCTAAGAGATATAGTGACATAAAGATAAATGATGTGGGAGCATAGCTCAGCTGGGAGAGCATCTGCCTTACAAGCAGAGGGTCATAGGTTCGAGCCCTATTGTTCCCACCATTTATGGCCTGGTAGTTCAGTTGGTTAGAACGCTAGCCTGTCACGCTAGAGGTCGTGGGTTCGACTCCCATCCAGGTCGCCATTTAAACGCCTCTGTAGCTCAGTCGGTAGAGCAGGGGACTGAAAATCCCCGTGTCGATGGTTCGATTCCGTCCGGAGGCACCATAAAGAATATGCTTGAACGCCGTATTTACGGCTGCCATTTTTATTTTCAAGGATAAGAATGCTTCATATTCTTTATAAGACGCGGATTTAGCTCATCTGGTAGAGCGCCACCTTGCCAAGGTGGAGGTAGCGAGTTCGAGCCTCGTAATCCGCTCCATTTCGCTGGGGAAATATTCTTGGCGTATTATCAATCCTAAGACTTGATGTCTTAGGATTTTTTATTTTATATAAAGGAAATTCTACAGATGGACGATACGGAATACATGAAAGCCGCGTTAGCGGAAGCCGCGAAAGCCTTCGATATAGGAGAAGTACCGGTTGGTGCCGTTGTTGTGAGAAAATCCGACGGAAGAATAGTCGGCAGAGGCTATAATAAGCGTGAAACTGAGAAAAATCCGCTGGCTCATGCCGAAATAGAAGCGATTGCCGAGGCGGCGGCGGAGCTGGGCGGATGGAGACTTATAGGCTGTGATATTTACGTCACTCTGGAGCCTTGTCCTATGTGCTGCGGAGCTATAATCAATTCGCGGCTGGAAAGAGTGATTTACGGCGCGGAGGATAAAAAATCAGGCTCTGCGGAATCTGTTCAGAAAATGTTCGAGCTGCCCTATAATCATAAGCCCCGCGTTATAAAGGGACTGATGGCGGACGAATGCTCGTCAGTTCTGTCGGATTTTTTCAGACAGCTTCGTGAAAGAAAAAAGGCCTTGAGCAACAAAAAAAACGGTAAAATTTAGTTTGACCTGTAGGTTAATATATGTTAAAATAAAAATAGTATATGTAAAGGAGCGTCAGAAAATGGTAGAGTTCGGAAACGACTGGGACGAGCTTTTAAAGGACGAATTTAAAAAGGATTATTATCTAAGGCTTCGTCAGTTTTTAATAAACGAGTATAAAACCCGCAGGATATTTCCCGGAATGTACGATATATTCAACGCCTTCAAATATACCTCCTTTGACAATGTTAAGGCGGTTATAATCGGTCAGGATCCTTATCATGGAATCGGTCAAGCTCACGGTCTCTGCTTTTCCGTTAAAAAAGGAGTTATGCCTCCTCCGTCGCTTGTGAATATCTTCAAGGAAATAAAAAACGATCTTGGAATTGATAATACGGGAAAACACGGCGAGCTTACAAAATGGGCAAAAAACGGAGTTTTGCTGCTTAATAATGTTCTGACAGTCCGCGAGGGCTGCGCTAACAGCCATAGGGGTATGGGCTGGGAGGAATTTACAGACGATGTTATAAGGCTTCTGAATACCAGAGAAAAGCCGATGGTATATCTTCTCTGGGGAGCTAATGCAAGAGCGAAGAAAAAGTTGATAACCAATCCTGCGCATCTTGTGCTGGAATGCGCTCATCCAAGCCCTCTTTCAGCCTATAACGGATTTTTCGGATGCAGACATTTTTCAAAGGCAAACGAATTTCTTAAAAATAACGGATTAGAAGAGATAGACTGGAGCATCGACTGATGAAGATTAGGGATATGTTTGAAAGAGGAACGGTATTCTCATTTGAGATTTTTCCTCCTAAAAAGACTGCTCCTATTGAAACAATTTATAATACGCTTGAGGAGCTGGGAGACTTAAAGCCTGATTTTATAAGCGTTACATACGGTGCGGGAGGAAGCTCTCAGAGCGTTTCAACATGTGAGATCGCTCATACTATTAAGGAAAAATACGGTATAGAGCCGGCGGCTCATCTCCCGTGCATTAATTACGCCAAAGACGAAATAACCGCTATACTTGCGGAATTCAAAAGCCGCGGAATTGAGAATATACTTGCTTTGAGAGGGGATATAAACCCCGAAGTACCTCCTAAAAGCGATTTCAGATATGCAAGCGAGCTTGTGGAGTTTATAAAAGGCTTCGGAGATTTCGATATTGCCGGAGCATGCTATCCCGAGGGACATATAGATACGCCTGATATGGTTCAGGATATTCTGAATCTTAAAAAAAAGACGGACGCAGGAGCTTCTCATCTTATATCACAATTATTTTTTGACAATAGCTGTTATTATTCATTTATGGAAAAAATAAGGATAGCCGGAATAAACGTTCCGGTAGAAGCAGGAATAATGCCGGTTACGAATAAAAAATCAATAGAGCGCATGGTTTCTATGTGCGGAGCCAGCCTGCCGCCGAAATTCACAAAAATAATGCAGAAGTATGAAAATAATCCGGAGGCTCTTAGAGACGCGGGAATAGCTTACGCGATAGACCAGATAGTAGACCTTGTGTCAAACGGAGCTGACGGTATTCATCTTTACACCATGAATAACGCATATGTGGCAAGAAGGATAAGCGAGGCTGTTGAAAGCATTATAAGAGTCTGAATTATAGATCCGCTGCCTGAAACGGTCTGATTATAAATCTTTTTTAGCTTTTTATAGAAAAGGGAACACTTTTATGGTAGAATTGAAAGGCGTCAACAGAGACGAAGCGCTTCGCTATATGGGACATCAGGGAAAACCCTCGGAAGGCCTTGAAAAAATAATAGAGGACTGTGAAGCAAAATTGCTTGTAACTGCCCGTCCCGGCTATGTATACAGGATATTTGATATTTCGTCAGAGCCGGAAGGAGTAAGAGTCGAGGGCAGCTCTCTTCTGTTAAGGGGAAACGATATAAGAGGACATTTAGAGGGGTGCGGGAGAGCGGCTCTGCTCTGCGCGACGCTTGGAGTTGAAACGGACAGGCTCATAAGAACTATTGAAATAACTGATATTTCTTCGGCTTTCGTCATGGACGCTCTTGCAAGCGCCGCAATTGAAGAGGTATGCAGAATCGCCGACGAAGATATCAAGGGACAGATTGACGGAGAATTTTTAACATGGCGGTTTTCGCCGGGCTACGGAGATTTTCCGTTAGAAATACAAAAAGAGTTTCTGGAGGCTGTGAACGCCCCTAAAAGAATAGGACTTTGCACGGGGGAAAATAATATTCTTATTCCGAGAAAGTCCGTAACCGCTGTCGCGGGAATTTCAGAAAAGCCGATTTCGCGTAAAAGAAGAGGATGCGCATGCTGTAATATGTCGAAAACGTGCGCTTTCAGAAAAAGAGGTGAACATTGTGGATTTTAAAGAGCTTATAAAGCAGGGAACGGTATTGCTTGACGGAGCTATGGGGACCATGCTCCAGAATGCCGGACTTGAAGCGGGAGCCGCTCCGGAGCTGCTGAATATAGACAAGCCCGAGCTTATAGAGGATATACACAGAAAATACGTTGAAGCAGGCTCTCAGATAGTTTATGCCAATACCTTCGGAGCAAACCGTTATAAGCTGAAAAATAACAGCGTCAAGGAAATTATTTCCGCGGGAATTTCCATTGCCAAAAAAGCCTGCGGTAAAAAAGCGCTTGTCGCATTGGATATAGGACCTATAGGACAGCTTCTTGAGCCAAGCGGTACAATGACTTTTGAGGAAGCGTACGATATTTTTAAGGAACAGATTATTGCGGGAAAAAGCGCCGACGTTATAGTATTTGAAACCATGACCGATCTTTACGAGCTGAAGGCGGCCGTACTGGCGGCAAAGGAAAATAGCCGTCAGCCGATTGTATGCACTATGACCTTTGAGGAAAACCGGCGTACCTTTACCGGCTGCTGCGTTTCCTCAATGGCTTTGCTTTTGAACGGTCTGGGCGTAGACGCCGTAGGAATTAACTGCTCGCTCGGACCGTCTCAGCTTATTCCTATATGTAAGGAGCTGCTGGAATGGACGGATATGCCGGTAGTACTAAAGCCTAACGCCGGTTTGCCGGATCCGGTTACTGGAAAATACGACGTTTCTCCGGAGGAATTTGCGGAGCAGATGAAATACGCCGCCTCCTGCGGCGTCAAAATATTCGGAGGCTGCTGCGGAACGACGCCGGAGTATATATCGGCTCTGAAAAAGGCGCTGGATGGAACGGAGGTCAGACGGCGTAAAGCCTTGCCGCGGTCCGCTGTCTGCACGCCTTCCAGAACCGTTGTAATAGACCGGCCGCGTATTATCGGAGAGCGGATAAATCCTACGGGAAAAAAGCTTTTTAAAGAGGCGCTCAGAAATAACGATACGGGCTATATTCTGAATCAGGCCATAGAGCAGATCAGAGCAGGAGCCGATATACTTGACGTAAACGTCGGACTGCCGGAGATTGACGAAAAAGCTATGATGATAAAGGCTGTAAAGGAAATACAAAGCGTTACCGACGCGCCCCTGCAAATTGACTCGACTATACCGGAGGTATTGGAGGCGGCTCTCAGGATATATAACGGAAAGCCTATAGTCAATTCCGTAAACGGCGAAGAAAGCTCTCTTGAAACGGTTCTTCCGCTGGTTAAAAAATATGGCGCCGCGGTGGTCGGACTTACCCTTGATAAGAACGGTATACCTCCCAAGGCGGAGCAGAGATTTGCCATTGCGGAAAAAATTCTGAAAAGGGCGATGTATTACGGTATTCCAAAGGAGGACGTGTTTATTGACTGCCTTACTCTTACCGCGTCGGCGGAGCAGGAGGCCGTTATGGAAACTCTGAGAGCGTTGGGACGAGTTAAAAAAGAGCTTGGACTTAAAACTGTTTTAGGTGTTTCAAATATTTCCTTTGGACTTCCAAACCGTCCCCTTATCAATCAGAATTTTCTTACGATGGCTCTGACCTACGGTCTTGATCTTCCTATAATCAATCCTAACGTAGACGCTATGACAGGGGCGGTAAGGGCGTATAAGCTGCTGGCGAATATTGATAAAAATTCGTTTGATTTTATAGCGGCATATAATTCCGCCGCTGTGCAGAAAACGGAAAATAAGGACGAAAATAATATAAGCCTTGAATATGCCGTTGAAAACGGGCTTAAAGATGAAAGCGCAAAGGCCACGGCAGAACTGCTTAAGATCGCAGATCCTATGGAAATTATCAACGGGGCTCTTATTCCCGCGCTTGACAAGGCAGGAGAACAATTTGAAAAGGGAACGATTTTTCTGCCGCAGCTTATACTTACGGCAGGCGCGGCGCAGGCGGCGTTCGGCGTAATCCGAGAAAAAATGATTTCTGAAAATTTGTCTCCGGTCAGCAAGGGTAAAATAGTGCTGGCTACGGTAAAGGGAGATATACATGATATAGGTAAAAATATAGTCAAGGTACTGCTGGAGAATTACGGATATACCGTTATAGATCTTGGAAAGGACGTTCCATGTGAAGAAGTGGTAAGGGCGGCTTTGGAGCATAGGGTAAAGCTTGTGGGATTGTCCGCGCTTATGACGACAACTCTGAAATCTATGGAGGAAACCATCAGGCTGTTGAGAGAAAGCGGATCGGAATGTAAGGTTGTCGTAGGCGGAGCGGTGCTTACTCCGGAATACGCTGAAAAAATAGGAGCTGATTTTTACGCAAAGGACGCTAAGGAAACCTGCGATATTGCAAAGCGGATCGTAGGCTAAATCGGTTCTGTAAAGCCGTCCGGCTTGAGTTCTATAAGAGCCGCGCATATAAGCTCGTTGTCAGGCGTCAGCAGCAGCTCGGCAATTACTTCGCCGTCGCCGTAATTGTCTACGGAATAAGTAAACCGCTTTACTTCCTCGCCCTTATGGGAATCAAGATTGTAGCCCGCCTGTTTCATCTTTCCGGCAAATTCGGCATAAACGCCGTCAAAGCTTTCGGGTATCGTTACGGAGTCGCAGGTTTCTCCGCTTACCTTCCAGCCTCTTATGTTTAGGAAAGGTTCAAGCTGATTCTCTGTGAGTATAAGCTTTTCCTGAGCTTTATCTCCGCTTCCGCAACGGCGGCTGAAAACAAATATGGCGGCGAGTACAGCTATTATCAGTAAAACAGCTATAATTTTCTTCATGGTAAGATATTCTCCATTCTGTTTGATTTTAAGCTCCTGATACTTTGAAATCTTGATGTATTAACAAGGAGCTGCGCTTTTTAATAAATATTATGATAAGAAATAATTTTTAATGCAAGGGGGAGTCAATGAAGAGTCAGAGACTTGATAAATTCCTGTCATCGCAGACAGTGTATACCCGAACAGATATCAGCAAGCTTTTATGGAAAAGAAAGGTCAGCGTAAACGGAAAAACGGTCAGGGACGGGGAGTTTAAGATTAATCCGGATTTGGACAGGATCGAGGTTTCCGGACGTGAAATCAAATATCGTGAAAATATGTACATAGTACTTAATAAGCCGGCTGGCTATGTCTGCGCCACAGAGGATAAAAACGATCCTACGGTGATCGGGCTTATACCCGAGGAGCTGAGGAGAAAGGATCTTTTTCCGGCAGGACGTCTTGATAAGGACAGCGAGGGTATGGTTCTGATAACCGACGACGGAACGCTCGGTCATAAAATTTTATCTCCGAAAAATCACATTGCCAAATATTATGTTGTGAAATTAGCCGAAAGGTTTGGTGAAAATTATGAACGGCTTTTCAGGGAGGGTATTACTCTGGGGAACGGAGAAAGTTGTCTTCCAGCCGCTGTCAGATGCTGTCCGGACTCGGAAAATATAGCGTTTATTGAGCTTTTCGAGGGTAAATATCATCAGGTAAAACGCATGTTTGCCGCTGTTGAAAACCATGTTGAAAAGTTGGTGAGGATCCAGATGGGAGGGCTGGAAATGCACGCAGGCATTGGAATTGGCGAGTGTATGGAGATTTTGCACAACGATGTTGAAAAGTTGTTGAAACCGACACGCTTTGATGAGGTTTTCAGCAGTTTTTCAGAAAAATTTTCGTCATATTGGATAAACAAGTTATAATAACTTTGGGTAATTAGTGACTTGAAACATTGTTAAAAATTTGGTATTATATTATTATGGTTAATCTGGAGATTCGGGTTAGCAAAAATTTATGTGGGAGGAATAGGTAAAATGGCAAGTTTATCATTACGCGGAATTTACAAAAAATATCCCGGTGGCTTTGTTGCCGTTAAAGATGTAAATTTGGAAATCACAGATAAGGAATTTATTATATTGGTAGGACCTTCCGGTTGCGGAAAATCTACAACCCTTAGAATGATTGCCGGTCTTGAAGAAATTTCGGAGGGCGAGCTTTATATCGGCGATCGCCTTGTAAACGATATTGCTCCGAAGGACAGAGATATCGCGATGGTTTTCCAGAACTACGCTCTTTATCCTCATATGACGGTTTACGATAACATGGCGTTCGGTTTAAAGCTCAGAAAGGTTCCTAAGGACGAAATTGACCGCAAGGTTAAGGAAGCTGCAAAGATACTCGACCTTGAGCATCTTCTTGACAGAAAGCCTAAGGCAATGTCCGGCGGTCAGCGTCAGCGTGTGGCGCTCGGTCGTGCTATCGTGCGTTCTCCTCAGGTGTTCCTGCTTGACGAGCCGCTTTCAAACCTTGACGCTAAGCTTCGTGCGCAGATGAGAACTGAGATCGCTAAGCTCCACCAGAAGCTGGGAACAACGTTTATTTATGTAACGCATGACCAGACAGAGGCTATGACAATGGGCGACAGAATCGTTGTAATGAAGGACGGAATTATTCAGCAGGTTGATACTCCGCAGGCTCTTTACGAGAAGCCCTGCAATAAATTCGTTGCCGGCTTCTTAGGTTCGCCTCAGATGAATTTCGTTGAATCTGTTCTGAGAAAGAACGGCTCCAAGTATGTTGTTGAATTCGGTTCTGCTGATACTAAATCCACAAGAGGCGTAATATATTCCGTTGAGCTTCCTGAAGCGAAGATAGTTCCGGAGCTTGCAAATTATGTGGATAAGGAAATAATAATGGGTATTCGTCCTGAAAGCGTGCACGACGAGGAAATGTATCTTTCCAACGCTTCTACGGGAATCATCGAATGCGATGTTGACATAACGGAAATGATGGGCGCTGAAACGTTCCTTTATCTTACATGTCAGGGTATTCCGCTTACTGCAAGGGTTTCTCCTCGTTCTAAGGCAAGACCTCAGGATAAGATAAAGGTGGCCATTGATCCTAACAGAGTTCATCTCTTTGATAAGGATACTGAAGCTACGATCATTAACTGATTATAATTATAATATACTGTCAGGGACCGGTTTTATCAACCGGTCCTATTTTTTTTAAATATAAAAATTTTCCTTGATTTGTATTGAATCCTGCACTACTTGTAAAAATTATTGAAACGTGGTATACTATTTTAAATAACATGCAAAATATAAAAAAGGAGTGTCGGTTTTTGATAATTACAGAAAATTATCTGGGTAAAATAAATATTACCGAGAATTATATAAAATCCGTCGTCAGCAAAACAGTTTCAAGCTGTTTCGGAGTAGCGGCTATGAATTGCAGCAGTCTGAAAGAATTTTTCTTGTCGAAAATACTACGCAGAAAGGTTCCGGGATTGGGAGTGTCAGTTTCGGTTGTGGATAACGAGGCAGCGGTTGTCCTTCATATTTCAATGGCTTACGGAACGAATATATCGGCGGTTGTGAGGAGCGTTAAAAACAAGGTGTATTTTGTGCTGTCCGAGACCGTAGGCATATCGGTTAGGTCAGTTAATATTTTTGTAGATGAGATAAAGTCGTAAATGAAAGGGGACAAAACCTTGCTCAATGGTAATTTATTGAGAGACAGTCTGATATCCGCGGGAATCAGCATAGAAAATAACAGAAAGGCTGTCGATAGGCTCAACGTTTATCCGGTTCCCGACGGCGATACCGGCACTAATATGTCGCTGACTATGAACGCGGCGGTAAAGGAGCTTGAAATGCTCGAAGACAGCGCGGGCGTATCAAAGGTTGCGGAGACCGCTGCGACAGCGTTGTTAAGAGGTGCGAGAGGAAACTCAGGAGTTATACTCTCATTGATATTCAGAGGATTTTCAAAGGGGCTTAGCGGCCTTGAAAAGGGGGGCTGCGCCGACATAGCGAAAGCCCTTGAATCGGGCGTAGAGGCGGCTTATAAGGCGGTTATGAACCCGACGGAGGGCACTGTTCTGACAGTTTCAAGGGTTGCGGCAGAGAAAGCGGCGGAGCTGGCGGAAAGCGCCGGAGATATTGCGGTTTTCTGGAATGAAATCTGCAAGGCCGCAAAGGAGGCGCTGGAAAAAACGCCTGAACAGCTTCCGGTACTGAAAAAGGCCGGAGTCGTTGACGCGGGAGGTCAGGGACTTGTTATAATCTTTGACGCTATGCTGGAAATATTCAGAGGCGGAAAGGTCGTAAAGAGGGATACAAAGAAAAGTGAGCTTAAAACCTTTGAGGTAGCGCAGACTGACGCCGAGGAGGAAATCAGGTATTCCTACTGCACCGAATATATAATTGAGAGAAACAAGCATTCAGATCCCTTTATGCTGAGGGCTTATCTTGAAACTATCGGCGACTGCGTTGTGGTTGTTGACGATGAGGAAATAATAAAGGTTCACGTTCATACGGACAATCCCGGACTTGCTCTTGAAAAGGCTCTTGAATTCGGAAGGTTCATTAACGATCCCAAGCCTAAGATAGAAAATATGCGGATCCAGCATGAAACAAGAATAAAGGACGAAAAAATAACTGAAAGACAGCATTTCGAGCCGACAAAGCCTGAAAAGGACTACGGTTTTGTGGCTGTCGCGGCTGGACGCGGAATAGAATCCATGTTTGAGGATCTTGGAGCCGACTGCGTTATAAGAGGCGGTCAGACAATGAATCCCTCCACAGACGATATATTGAAGGCCATACATTCCGCGCCGGCAAAGACGGTGTTTGTTTTGCCGAATAATAAGAATATAATTATGGCGGCGGAGCAGACTAAAAATCTGGCTGACAGAAACGTCTGTGTTCTGCCCACAAGGACGATTCCACAAGGCATAGCGGCAATGATGGCGTTTGACGAAACAGTCGGATTTTCCGAAAATCGTCTTGCTATGACAAAGGCCTTCGAGCATGTGTCAACGGGACAGATAACCTTTGCGGCGAGAGATTCCGAATACGAGGGACATAATATAAGAAAAGGCGAAATTCTGGCCTTTGACAACAGCAGACTTTCGTTTACGGAAAAGGACGTTTCAAAAGCGGCTTATAAGCTGACTAAGAAAATGATAAAGAGCGATTCTTCCTTCGTAACCGTTATTTACGGCGCCGACGTAACCGGAGAGCAGGCGGAAAGACTTCAGGAAACGCTTGAAGCAAAGCTCGGTAACAAGGTTGACATAATGATGGTCAACGGCGGTCAGCCGGTATATTACTATATAATTTCTGTTGAATAGCGTTAAAAAACCCGTCCGAAAACTGGACGGGTTTTGCTTTTTATAAAAAGCAAAGCAAAAGTTTAAGTATTGTTTGTTTCTTTGCCCGCAAGATTTAGCTTTTGTGAAAAGCATGGTAAAAGTGTTTTTCATTTCTTTGCCCGCAAAATTTAGCTTTTGTGAAAAGCATAGTAAAAGTATCTTTCATTTCTTTGCTCGCACAAAGAAACGAAACAAAGAAATGCGCCGGCTCAAACGCCGCCGGACCGCTATGCCGCATAAAGCGGCAAATTTTATACATGAATGGGTGAGATAACTAAATTGACTCCCATTAAAAGCTTACATATCTAGGATGGGAGAATCTCCTATGCTTTATAAGAATGTGGTTTTACTTGACTTATTTCTTTATTCTACTTTTTTAGCTTTTACGAAAAGCAAAGTAAAAGTATTTTTCATTTCTTTGCTCGCACAAAGAAACGAAACAAAGAAATGCGCCGGCTCAAACGCCGCCGGACCGCTATGCCGCATAAAGCGGCAAATTTTATACATGAATGTGTGAGATAACTAAATTGACTCCCATTAAAAGCTTACATATCTCGGATAGAATATACTCCTATGTTTTATAAGAATGGGGCTTGTGTGAATTGCAAGTAGGATATTAATCTATACCCCTTAACAGCCAGCTTGTTTCAATATCCAAAGCTTTTGCTATATCATAGAGAGTAGTTATGTAAATTATCATACTATATCCCCTATATTCGATACGACTTATAAATTTTCTGCTTTTGCCAATCTTTTTACCAAGCTGCATTTCTGTTAATCTTTTTTTCTTTCTATAATATTTAATGTTATTGCCAAGAATCTTACATTTTTCCCTATAAGCCTTACTTTTCATATATTCATTAATTCCTTCAAATTCCTTTTTCATTTTTATTACCAATCTTTCATAATTTTCTTTAAATAAATTATACTATATTTTTTTTAAAATTTAGGGAATTTAAATATCAATTTTTAATCAAATGAGGAATTACAGTATCTATTTACATATAACAGAGAATTTTAAATATAAATCAAAATAATAAAATAATTTCAGTAAAATAATATTCTTATATAACATAGGAGTATATTTTATCCGAAATATGTAAGCTTTTAATGGGAGTCAATATAGTTATCTCACACATTCATGTATAAAATTTGCCGCTTTATGCGGCATAGCGGTCCGGCGGCGTTTGAGCCGGCGCATTTCTTTGTTTCGTTTCTTTGTGCGAGCAAAGAAATGAAAAATAACTTTTACTATGCTTTTCGTAAAAGCAAAACATTGCGAGCAAAGAAATGAAAAATAACTTTTACTATGCTTTTCGTAAAAGCAAAACATTGCGAGCAAAGAAATGAAAAATACTTTTACTCTGCTTTTCGTAAAAGCAAAACATTGCGAGCAAAGAAATGAAAAATAACTTTTACTATGCTTTTCGTAAAAGCTAAACATTGCAAGCAAAGAAATGAAAGATACTTTTACCATGCTTTTTTCAAAAGCATAAAAATTTTGTTAAGCTTTTTTCAAAAGCAAAAAAGAACGCCTTAACGACAAGGCGTTCTGGACTATTTATATATGAGTACTTTTAAAATTATTTTTCACGATGACGCCGTCCTCCGTAACAATAACAGGCTCGGACATCATATCCAGCGGGTCGCAGTGCTTAGGGTAAAGCTGGAAATCGGCGTCCTTTCCAACCTCTATGCTGCCTGTCAGGTCAGCTATTCCAGCGGCTTCCGCCGCATTGCAGGTTATAGCCTTCAGTGCTTCGTCATAGTCCATTCCGCCCTTGACTGCAGCCGCAGCCGACAGCGGCAGATATTGTATAGGAACGACTGTATGATCTGTGCAGATAGCCGTCTTAACTCCATTTTCGGCCAGTGCCCCCGCATTTTTCAGTTCAAGTGACTTCATTTCCGGCTTGCATCTGTCGCATAATATTGGGCCTGCTATTGCGGTTACATTTTCTCCTCCAAGAATATCTGCGATAAGGTGTCCCTCGGTTGCATGGATCAACACAGGCTTTATTCTAAATTCTTTGGAAATTCTCAGAGCGGTGAAAATATCGTCGGCTCTGTGACAATGAAAATAAGCTGCTGTTTCATTTTTCAGAAGCGGCAGAAGCGACTCGCATTTTATATCGTATTCAGGCAGCTCGGAGTTTTCTTTGTCATTTTCATAATCACGAATTCCATCAAGGTATCTCTTCGCCTTGGCAAGCCCTTCTCTAATAACTGCGGCAGTAGCCATTCTTGTAATAGGCATTTCATCTCTTCCGTTATAGACTCTTTTCGGATTTTCACCGAGAGCAAATTTAACGCCTACCGTTCTGATTACCATATCGTCGATACGTCTGCCGGCAGTTTTTGCTGCTATTATCTGCCCTCCGCAGGGATTGGCGCTCCCCGGACAGATAACTGCGCTTGTAATTCCCCTTGCTACAGCCTCGTAAAAGCATCTGTCAAATGGGTTTATACCGTCTATTACTCTCATCTGAGGCGTAAACGGGTCGGTAGCTTCGTTGCAGTCGTCGCCCTCAAAGTCTATTCCGTTTTCAATAATACCCAGATGAGTATGAGCGTCGATAAAGCCCGGTAAAAGCAGACCGCCGCTGCCGTCGATATCGTGGCTTTCCGTTTCCTGGGGGCGTCCCTCGCATACCGCTGCGAATTTTCCGTTTTCGATTTGAACCCACCCGTTTTCGATTACCCTGTCGTCCGCCATTGTTTTAATTTTAACGTTATAAATTTTCATAATTGAATTAATCTCCGAATTTATTTCTGGAATAAGCTTAAATTATCCATTATTTCTTTTGCAACGCTTAAAGGACCGCCTTCACATTTTATAGTCATAGAAGAATTTTTTTTATATACGGGATATCTTTCATTAAAAAGCTCTTCAAGCTGCTTTGGAGTACGGCTTGCAGCAACCGGACGGTTTGAGTCTCCTGAAATACGGTAAAAGCAGGTCTTGAACGGGACGTCAAGAAAAACGACAATACCGTTTTCACGGGCGATACCGCTGTTTATATCGCTCAGCATCGCGCCGCCTCCGCATGCCGCTATTCCGTTGAAATCGCAGAGCTCTTTTATAATGTCCGTTTCCAGCTTTCTAAAATAAGGCTCTCCGTATTTTTTAAATATATCGGGTATGGGCATTCCCGCTCTTTTAACAATAAGCTCGTCGGTGTCGCAGTAGCCGCGTCCGCTTATCTCCGCAAGCTTTTTGCCAACCGTAGTTTTGCCGCAGCCCATGAAGCCGCATAAAAATACAGTCATCTGTGCTCCTCCTTTATTTTAAGCAAAAAAGTAAGATGTTAATCAATTAAAATCCCGTTCTACAATTTTAGCGGCGTCCGAAATAATAGTGTTTATCTGTTCGTCGGCGTAGCTGTCGCCGTCCCATATTTCATGAGCGGACACAGCCTGAAGTACAAGCATCGACATACCGCCCACAGCGGCTATTCCCGCTTCCTCCGCATACTGTATAAGCTTGGTTTTAACGGGATTATAAACGGCGTCGAAAACCGCTCCGCAACGGCCTGTAATTTCTCTGCTTACCGGACATGCGTCGGTCTTAGGGTACATTCCCACAGGCGTAGCGTTTATAAGCAGGTCGAATTCGCCGGATATACTATCCATAGAGGTTATACTGATTTCCGCGCCGCTTATTTTTTCCTTCGCTTCTCCGACAAGCCTTACGGCGGTTTCCATAGCCTCCGGAATTACAGCCATAGTAACCGCAGCGCCGTGCCTTGCCGCTTCTATAGCCATCATTCTGCCAACTCCGCCGCAGCCCAGAAGCAGAACGCGTCCTCCGAGATTTTTTTTCGGAACTGAACGCAGAAAACCGTCGCAGTCTGTATTAAAGCCGGTCAGCCTGCCGTTTTTTCTGCATATACAGTTTACCGAATTATATCTCTCGGCGCTTTCGTCCAGCGAATCGAGGTATTCTATAACGGAAACCTTATGCGGTATGGTTACGTTAAGTCCGTCATAGCTTTCGAGCAGCTCCGGCAGCTTAACTGCTATTTCCTCCGGAGCTATATCCAGCAGATCGTATTGAGCGCTTCTGCCGGATTCCTCAAAAAGCCTATTATGTATAAAGGGGGACATGGAATGTCCCAGCGGATGACCTATCAAACCGTATTTTTTCAAAATGATTACCTCCCTGCAAACAGCTTAAAATTATATTTTCTTATTTTAATTCCGCCGCTTTTTCAAGTGATTTGATATCTTCAATATTTGCGGCGTTTACGCCCTTAAGGGTTTTTCTGACAAGTCCGGTCAGAACCTTATTCGGACCAAGTTCTATAAAGCTTTCAATGCCGTTTTCCTGCATATTCGCAAGCTCTGAGGTAAACAGAACCGGCGAAGTCATGTGCTTTGCCAGAAGCGACGGCATATCGGAGAAGTCCTTAAGCTCTCCGCCAAGTACGTTTGAATAAAAAGGCACGCGGGGCTTTTTGAATTTAATATTCTTTATTTCATTATAGAATTCTTTTGCCGCGCTCTCCATAAGCTTTGAATGAAAAGCCGCCGAAACCTTTAGCTGAACTGCTCTTGCGCCCGCTTCGGCAAAAGCCGCCGCCGCTTTTTCAGCCGCCGCCTTTTCTCCCGCAATAACGGTCTGCGCCGGAGAATTATAATTGACTGGAACAACATAGCCTTCGGTATCGGCGCAGATTTTTTCGATTTCCTCAGGGGACATTTTCATAATGGCGTACATTGCTCCGTCGGTTTCATTTCCGGCCTTGTCCATAGCCGCCGCTCTTGCTTTTATTATACGGAAGGCGTCCTCTAAGGAAATCATTTCAGCGGCGGTCATCGCCGCGTATTCTCCCAGAGAATGACCTGCCGCGGCGTCGAATGAAAAACCGTTTTTCTCAGCGGTTTTAAAGCACAGCAGGGACATAGCCATTATGGCCGGCTGCGAGTTACAGGTTTGAGCAAGCTCTCCTTCAGAGCCTTCAAAGGTTAGCTTTGCCAGATCGAATCCAAGTATATCAGAGCCCGTTTCATAAATATACGAAAATTCTGGGTTTGCGTTCAAAAGCTCTCTGCCCATACCCGGATACTGAGAGCCTTGTCCGGAAAATAGGAATGCTGTTTTAGACATAATAAATAACTCCAATCAAAAAAATTTTTTATGTTTATATTCCACAGTTTTTTTGGATAATATTTGTGCAAACTGCGGTATTTTATTTTGAGTGTCACAAAATAACAATTATTACATTGCAAAAAAGTTAAAAATAGATTACAATAAAATATGATTGATTTAAAGGTTAGCTGAAATCACTGGCTTCAGTTTGACCTTTTATAATAACTATACCACAAATTAAAGGATATGACAACTTACAAGGAGGAATTTTTTTGCCGGGAATCAGAATTTTAGGTACTGGTAGCTACCAGCCTCAGAAAAAAGTAGTGAATGAGGATTTCACATCGTTCATCGAAACCAGCGACGAATGGATAACAACCAGAACGGGAATGAAGGAACGGTTTGTTTCAAACGGCGAGCCGACATGGTTCATGGGAGCTCAGGCGGCAAAGTCGGCTATATCGGCCGCGGGAATTTCTCCTGAGGATATTGGAGTCATAATAGATACCAGTGTTTCACCGGATTATTACACTCCTTCTATGTCCTGCATGATTCAGAGGGAAACGGGAGCCGTCAACGCTATGACAATAGACGTCAACTGCGCGTGCGCCGGATGCGTTTACGCTATTGATATGGCAAAGCGTTATTTGCAGACTGATAAGGATATTAAATATGCTCTTGTAGTTGCAAATGAAAATCTGACTAAAATAACCGATTATACCGATAGAAGCACATGCGTACTGTTCGGAGACGGCGCGGCGGCTATGGTTATAGAAAGAGCCGACAACGCCGTTTATTCAAGCTTTCTGGGAGCTGACGGAAACGGTGCCAAGTATCTCTTTGCAAGGTCTATACCGCCGGCAAACGCTTTTATGACCGGAGAGGGCAAGGTAGACGACGGTTTTCCCGAGTCGAATTCCCACTATCTTTATCAGGACGGCAGAGAGGTCTATAAGTTTGCTACGAAGGCTCTGCCCAGCGCGCTGACCAAGGCGGCTGAAAAGATAGATTTCGAACTGACAAGGCTGAACGTTATAATACCCCATCAGGCAAACGTAAGAATTATTGAAACCGCCGCTAAGAATCTGGGTATATCCATGGATAAATTCATTATCAATTTGGATAAGCACGCCAATACGTCAAGCGCTTCGATTCCTATTGCTCTTCATGAGGCGGTAACGGAAGGAAAAATCAAAAGCGGAGATTTGGTGGGACTTGTCGGTTTCGGCGCGGGACTAACGTTCGGAGCTATAATATTTGAATTTTAAACGACAGGCCTTAGTGTTGACTGCCGGCGGGTTATTGTATATAATATTGATTACGGCGTCAGATTAATTTCGTGAAATTTAAGCGGACATTTTAAGAAATAGCCTTAGGAAAGAGGAAAACTGATGACTACAAGAATAACAGAACTTCTGGGTATAAAATACCCTGTAATACAGGGCGGAATGGCATGGGTGGCTGAAAGCACCCTTGCAGCCGCCGTATCAAACGCCGGAGGACTCGGCATTATCGCGGGCGGAGCCGCTCCGATCGACTATCTCAGAGAACAGATAAGAAGGACCAAGGAGCTTACAGATAAACCGTTCGGCGTTAATATAATGCTTATGAGCCCTAATGCGGAGGAGCTTTCTCGGCTTGTAATAGACGAGAAGGTTCCGGTTGTAACCACAGGGGCCGGAAATCCGGGCAAATATATGGCGGCATGGAAAGAAGCGGGTATAAAGGTGATCCCTGTTATACCGTCGGTGGCTTTGGCAAAGAGAATGGAAAGAGCGGGAGCAGACGCGGTAGTTGCCGAGGGTACGGAATCCGGAGGACATATAGGTGAAAATACTACCATGTGTCTTGTTCCTCAGGTTGCCGACGCTTTAAATATTCCGGTAATAGCAGCCGGAGGAATTGCGGACGGCAGAGGAATTGCAGCGTCCTTTATGCTGGGTGCAGAGGGCGTTCAGATAGGAACACGCTTTCTGGCGTCAGAGGAATGTCAGATACATCCTGTTTACAAGCAGCTTGTGGTTGAGGCAAAGGACACCGATAACGTCGTTACCGGCAGAAGCACGGGTCACCCGTGTCGAAATCTCAAGACTAAATTTTCAAAAAGACTTTCCGGCGGCGAAATGAACGGAACTATCACTCCGGACGAGTTTGAGAAGATAACTCTCGGCTCAACCAGAAAGGCGGTTGTGGACGGCAATCTCGAAGAGGGATCTTTCCTTTGCGGACTTATTGCGGGAATGATAAATGATGTAAAGCCCTGTAGGGAAATAATTGAGGAAATGATGGCGCAGGCTGAAAAGCTGATGAAGATATAATTATGCTTTCAGTTTTTCGATACCGGAAAGAAAGCAAAGAATAAAGCCTGGCGGCAAGAGTATCGCAAAAATGGGAATTGTAATCTGTATTATATAAAAGGTTTAGATAAAAAGCAAACAGGAGGTAGCAGTAAATGGCAACAGCTTTAATTACAGGCTCTTCAAGAGGAATCGGCGCGGCTATAGCTTTAAGGCTTGCTAAGGACGGCTTTGACATAGCTCTCAACGATTTAAACGAGGGAATGTTTGAAAATAACGATATTGCGGAAAAAATCAGGGAATTCGGAGTAAAATGCGAAATTTTCCTCGCCGACGTATCTGATTATTCGCAGTGTGAGGAAATGGTCGGCAGCGTTAAGGAAAAATTCGGCGGACTGGACGTTTTAGTAAACAATGCCGGAATAACTAAGGACGGACTTATGGCGAGAATGTCTGAGGAGCAGTATGATAAGGTAATAGCGGTAAATCAGAAGAGCGTGTTTAATATGATGAAGCTTGCCGGAAAAATAATGATGAAGCAGAGAAGCGGAAGGATTATCAATATGGCTTCCGTTGCCGGTCTTTACGGAAATCCGGGGCAGATCAATTATTCAGCCTCTAAAGCTGCCGTTATAGGAATGACAAAGACCGTTGCCAAGGAGCTTGGCTCAAGGGGCGTCGGCGTCAACGCCGTTGCTCCGGGATTTATAAAAACTCCCATGACCGATAAGCTTACCGAAGAGCAGAAAAACGCAGTGCTGAATCTTATCGCCATGAAGCGTTACGGTCTTCCGGAGGAGATTGCCGGAGTAGTTTCTTTCCTTGCCTCAGAGGATTCAAGCTATGTTACCGGACAGGTTATCGAGATTTCCGGCGGGCTTTCGATGTAATAAAAAAGAGAAAAGGAATGTATATATGAGCAGAAGAGTTGTAATTACTGGACTGGGAACTATTAATCCGCTCGGAAACAATGTACACGAATTCTGGGAGGGAGTAAAGTCTAATAAGCTTGGAATAGACAGAATCAAGGAGTTTGAAACAGACGATATCGGAGTAAGCGTAGCGGGAATTGTAAAAGGCTTTGAGCCTACGGACTTCATTGAAAAAAAAGAAGCGAGAAAAATGGAACGGTTTACACATTTTGCGGTAGTGGCTTCAGACGAGGCCCTAAAGGACTGCGGATCGGATTTCAAGGATATCGATCCTTACAGAGCCGGAGTAATAATAGGCTGCGGCATAGGCGGAATCGGGCTTACTCTCAGCGAATATGAAAAATTTCTGGGCAAGGGAGTCAACAGGGTATCTCCGTTTTACGTTCCTATGATGATAGGAAATATGGCGGCGGGACAGGTTTCTATGAAAACCGGCTTCAAGGGAGATAATTTTTCAACTGTAACCGCATGCGCTTCAGGTACTCACGCGGTAGGAGAGTCCTTCAGAAAAATAAAGGACGGTTATCTTGACGTTGCGCTCTGCGGAGGAACTGAATCGGCAATACTGCGTTTCACACTTGCCGGCTTCAACAATATGAAGGCGCTTACTAAGGCGGAGGATCCTCAAAGGGCGTCCATACCTTTCGACAAGGAAAGAAGCGGCTTTGTTCTGGGAGAGGGCTGCGGAATGCTTGTGCTTGAGGAATACGAGCATGCGAAGGCCAGAGGCGCAAACATATATGCGGAGGTTGCCGGCTATGGCGCGACCTGCGACGCATATCATATAACGTCTCCTGATCCGGAGGGAGAGGGCGCCGCCGCCGCAATGAAAAACGCCTACACGGAAGCCGGACTTAAGCCGGAGGATGTGACATATATTAATTCTCACGGCACGTCTACAGGTCTTAACGATAAATATGAAACTCTGGCTATTAAAAAAGCGCTGGGCGACGCGGCCTACAATGTTAAAATCAATTCTACCAAATCCATGATAGGACATCTTCTTGGCGCGGCAGGCGGCGTGGAGGCAGTTGTAACGGCTCTCAGCGTTAAAAATGACATTATCCATAAAACTATCGGTTACCAGACGCCGGATGAGGAATGCGATCTTGATTACTGCGTTTTAGGCAATGTTGAAACAACTGTAAACGCGGCGCTTTCAAACTCTCTCGGCTTCGGCGGACATAACGCTACAATTTGTATGAAAAAGGCTATTGATTAAGGAGAATGTATATGAGCGAAAATATGATTGCCTGTAATCTTACATTCGAGGAAATAAACAAACTTGCGGATAAGGTTGAAAACGGAAAGCTTTCGAAGGTAAAGATCAAAAACGGCGACTGCGAGATTGTGATAGAAAAGGAAATAAAAGGGCCTCCCGTAATGCCGATGATTCCGCCTCCGTCGATGGGTATGGCTGTAGGAACGTCTCCTGCTTCTCCGTCGGTTTCGCAGGAGCAGCCCGAAGCGGAAAAGGAAATAAGCGGAAACATAGTTAAGGCGCCTATCGTAGGCACATACTATTCAAAGCCCGGACCTGACAAGGCTTCCTTTGTCGAGGTGGGAAAAACCGTTAAAAAGGGCGACGTGCTGATGATAATCGAGTCTATGAAGCTTATGAACGAGGTGCAAAGCGAATTTGACGGCGTTGTAAAGGAAATACTGGTCAGTGACGGAGCGGCCGTTGAATACGATCAGCCTATTATGATAATCGGATAAGGAGGGGAAATAATGTCCGACGCAGTATATAACAAGGAGCAGATAATGGAGATTATCCCTCACCGAGATCCTTTTCTGCTGATCGACGAGATCAACGAGATAGAGCCGGGAAAGAGAGTAGTTGCAACTAAGCATATAAATGAAGACGATTTCTGGTTCAAAGGTCATTTTCCTGAATATCCCGTTACCCCGGGAGTTCTCATGATAGAAATGCTTGCGCAGGCCGGGGCCGCGGCAATGCTGGTTCTTCCTGAAAATAAGGGTAAGCTGGGGCTTTTTGCCGGTATCGACAAAGCAAAATTCAAAAAACAGGTAGTTCCCGGCGACACGCTGAAGCTTGAGGTTGAAATCATAAAGGTAAAGGGCCCTATCGGAGTAGGAAAGGGTATCGCAACTGTTGACGGTCAGAAGGCGGTTTCCGCGGAGATCACTTTTGCTATTAAATAAAAGTGAAAAATCAAACATACCTGAAAGTAGGCGAATAAATGTTTAAAAAGGTATTGATTGCCAATAGAGGCGAGATTGCTGTCAGAATAATAAGGGCGTGCAGAGAGCTTGGAATACGCTGCGTCGCCGTTTATTCCACTGCCGACCGGAACGCTCTTCATGCGCAGATAGCCGACGAGGCGGTGTGTATAGGGCCTGCCGATACAAAGGACAGCTATCTGAATATGAAGGCTATTATAGCGGCATGTGAAACTACGGGCTGTGACGCCGTCCATCCCGGTTTCGGTTTTTTATCCGAAAACGCCGCTTTTGCAAAAATGTGCAGAAAGTGCAATATAGAATTTATAGGACCGTCGCCGGAATCAATTGAAATGCTGGGCGACAAGGCGGCCGCCAAGGAAACTATGAAGAGGGCTGGAGTGCCGGTTATACCCGGCTCGGACGGAGCTGTCCGCACATTAGAGGAAGCGGAGGAGGCCGCGGAAAAAATCGGATTTCCGCTGCTTGTAAAGGCTTCTGCGGGCGGAGGCGGACGCGGTATAAGAATGGTGGAATCAAGGGAGCAGCTTGCGGCGCAAATAACCGCGGCTCAGTCGGAGGCAAAGAGCTTTTTCGGGGACGACGCCGTTTATATGGAAAGGTTCGTTGAAAATCCAAGACATATCGAAATACAGATACTTGCCGATAAGCAGGGGAACGTTATACATCTGGGAGAGCGTGACTGCAGTATGCAGCGGCGTAATCAGAAGGTTCTTGAGGAAAGCCCCAGCCCTGTTATGACCGACGAGCTTAGGAGAAAAATGGGCGAGGCGGCCGTAAAGGCGGCGAAGGTCTGCGGCTATTATAATGCCGGAACTATCGAGTTTCTTGTGGAAAACGGAAAAGATTTTTACTTCATGGAAATGAATACAAGAATACAGGTTGAGCATCCGGTAACGGAATTTGTGACCGGAGTAGATCTTGTCAAGGCTCAGATAAAGATCGCGTCGGGAATTCCCCTTGAAATCAAGCAGGAGGATATAACTATTTCGGGGCATGCGATCGAATGCCGTATCAACGCTGAAAATCCAAAGCTTAATTTCCGTCCTTCTCCGGGAAAAATAATAGCTTTGCATACTCCGGGCGGTCCGGGAATAAGAATAGATTCAGCGGCGTATCAGGGATATACCATTTCACCCTATTATGATTCCATGATAGCAAAGCTGATAGTTTACGCCCCTACAAGGGAAGAGGCTATCATGAAAATGAAATGGGCTCTTTCAGAGTTTATTGTAGAGGGTATTGATACGAACATAGACTTCCAGCTTGCGCTGATAAAGTGTAAAGCCTTTGAAAGCGGGGAATACAGCAACCGTTTTCTTGATACATTTGAATTTGAAGGATAGGAGGCGGCGGATAAAAAATGTTAGAGGATCTTTTTAAGGTCGTAAAGACGAGATTCAACGGAAGTGAAAAGGCGGAGGTCAAGTCTGCCGCAGAATCCAATAAAATACCGGATGATCTGCTTTTTAAATGTCCGAGATGCCGATGCGTTGTATTTGAGGACGAAATCAGAGCCGTTAATATGGTTTGTCCGGGATGCGGCTATCACGCCAGACTTACGGCTCAGGAGCGTCTTGCTATTACGGTTGACAAGGGAAGCTTTCGTGAAATAAACGGAAATATGACAAGTAGGAACCCTATAGGATTTCCGGGCTATGAGGAAAAGCAGCAAGGTCTCAGAGAGAAAACCGGTCTAAACGACGCCGTTGTAACAGGAGAGGCTGAAATCAGAGGGATTCCTGTCGTGATCGGTATCATGGATTCCAGATTCATGATGGCTTCAATGGGAAGCGTAGTCGGTGAAAAGATTGCAAGAGCTTTCGAATACGGCGCGAAGCATAAAATGCCTGTTATATTGTTTACCGCTTCGGGGGGAGCGAGAATGCAGGAGGGCATAGTCTCCCTTATGCAGATGGCGAAAACCTCCGGAGCCGCCGCAAGGCACGACGACGCGGGCCAGCTTTATATTACAGTGCTGACTGATCCTACGACCGGAGGAGTTACGGCATCCTTTGCGTCGCTTGGGGATATTATAATAGCCGAGCCTAAAGCGCTTATAGGATTTGCGGGAAGGCGCGTTATAGAGGGTACTATAAAGCAAAGGCTTCCCGATGATTTTCAGCTTGCCGAATTTCTGCTTGAAAAGGGATTTATAGACATGATAGTTGAAAGGCGCAGAATGCGCAGCGTGCTTTCACATCTGCTGAAGCTGCACGGCTATCTTCCGGATAAGGAGGGACGCTGATATGAATAATAAAACTCCTTGGGAAAGAATGGAGCTGCTTCGAGGCAAGGAACGTCCGACTATAAACGATTATATACCCCTTATATTTGACGAGTTCTACGAAATGCACGGAGACAGATTATACGGCGACGACGCCGCAATACTTGGAGGTATAGCCCGTCTTGAGGGAATTCCGGTAACGGTTATAGCCGAGGTAAAGGGCAGAGACCTTAATGAAAATAAGAAAACAAATTTTGCTATGCCTCATCCGGAGGGCTACAGAAAAGCCCTGAGACTTGCAAAGCAGGCAGAAAAGTTTCACAGACCGGTTATCTGCTTTATAGACACCCCCGGCGCGTTCTGCGGAGTTGAAGCTGAGGAAAGAGGTCAGGGCGAAGCGATAGCCAGAAATATCATGGAATTCATGAGATTGAGAACGCCCATTACTTCCGTGGTTCTCGGTGAGGGCGAAAGCGGAGGCGCGCTTGCGATCGGCGTGTGCGACAGACTTGCCGTGCTTGAAAACGCTTTATATTCGGTGATATCTCCGAGGGGCTGCGCAAGTATACTCTGGAAGGATGCTGCCCGCGAAAGGGAAGCGTGTGAAATTCTCAGGATAACCGCCGAGGATATGCTTGAGATGGGAGTGGCGGAGGCCATAATCGAGGAGCCGAACGGAAGCGCTCATAACGATTTATATAAAATAGCAGAAAATATTAAGGAATTTTTGTCAGATACTATAAGAGAAAATTTACAAAAAGATATTGACATTTTGCTTGAAGCAAGGTACACTAAGTTTAGAAAAATCGGAGAATATAACGAATAGTTATATTTTACTAAATGTTATATCGGTGTTAGCACCTTTATATAAAAATTAGACAATGGAGGAAATAAGAAGATGGTTTTTGACAAGGTAAAAGAGCTTATCGTTGACCAGCTTGATGTTGAAGAAGACGCTGTAAAGACGGAGTCGGTAATTATTGACGATCTCGGGGCTGATTCGCTTGACGTCGTTGATCTGGTTATGTCAATCGAGGAAGAATTTGATATTGAAATTCCTGACGAAGCGGTTGAAGGTATCAAGACTGTTGGCGATATTGTAAGCTACATCGAAAGCAATCAGTGATTTAAATATAAAGGCGGACGCGAAAGCGTCCGCCTTTTTTATAATATAGCGCGCAGTCAAAAAAGACTTAGAATTTGAAAATATAAAATAAAGTGGAATCGGCAGTTTTAGACAAATATGCCGCATACGTGCGAAATTACCGAACATATTACTATGCCGAAGGCTGTCGGCAGAAGAATCGCAGCGGCAGTCCATTTCAGGCTTCCTGTTTCCTTTTTAATAGTCAGACAGGTTGTAGAGCATGGGAAGTGAAACAATATGAAAATCATGGTACAGATAGCCGTTACCCATGTCCAGCCGTTGTCCACCAGCAGAGCCTTGAGTATTTCAGGACTTTCCGCCTCCGTTAGCATTCCGGCAGACATATAGGACATCATAATTATCGGTACAACGATTTCATTTGCCGGAAATCCGAGAATAAACGCCAGCAGAATCGTGCCGTCCATGCCCAGAAATTTTCCGGGTACTTCAAGAAAGCCGGCAAGCTTTGAGAGTATTGTTATATCGCCCACCGAGGCGTTAGCCAGAATCCAAATAAGGAGTCCTGCCGGAGCCGCAACCAGACATGCTCTTCCAAGTACGAAAATAGTCCGGTCAAATATTGATCTTATAATAACCTTACCAATCTGCGGACGTCTGTATGGCGGAAGCTCAAGGGTAAACGACGACGGTACGCCCTTTAAAACGGTAATTGAAAGAAGCCATGACGCAAGAAGAGTTGCCGCGACGCCGAGAACTATTACTCCGAGCAGAATTATTGCCGATGAAAAGGATTTTCCTATTCCGGTAACAGAGGCTGTAAAAAACATTGTAATAATAGTAATAAGCGACGGGAATCTTCCGTTGCAGGGCACGAAGTTGTTAGTCAGAATAGCTATAAGGCGTTCTCTGGGAGAATCAATTATACGGCATCCGGTTACGCCGGCGGCGTTACAGCCGAAGCCCATGCACATAGTCAAAGCCTGCTTACCGCATGCGTTTGCACGTCTGAAATGTTTATCAAGATTAAACGCTGCTCTCGGCAGATAGCCGAGATCCTCCAGAAGAGTGAAGAGCGGAAAGAAAATTGCCATCGGAGGAAGCATTACGGAAACAACCCAGGCGAGTACGCGGTAAATTCCGTTTACGGCCATATCCGTTACCGTAGGATTGCAGTTGAGGGATCCGAGCAAAGCCTCCAGTTTGTCTCCAAGATAGAAAAGTCCGTTTGAAAGAAGCTGAGAGGGGTAATTTGCGCCGACTATCGTTATCCAGAAAATAATTCCAAGAATACCCAGCATTATCGGTATTCCGAATATTCTGCTTGTTAAAATCCTGTCTATTTTGCTGTCGCGCTCATAATAGTCGGAATTTTTGAAGCTTACGGTTTTTTCTGCGATTTCCTCCGCGGAATTTATTATGCTCGATATTATATCGTCGTTTATAGTTTCCGCAGTAAAGCTTTTTCGGGCGAGAGATTCTCTGCATCTGTTAAGACATCCGAAAATTCTTTCCTCTGCGTCGAAGCCGAGATAGCTGTTTATGGAGCGGGATAGACGTTCATTACGGTCAATAAGCCTGACAGCCGTCCACCTTGCCGGTAATTTTCCGTTAATCTCCTTTTCAAGACTAAGGGAAACCTTTAATATTTCTTCCTCCAGACCTCTGCTGTAGGACGGCATAAACGAGCTTTCAGGCGGGCTTTCTATAACCTTCTCTACCGCGTCCATGAGCTCGTCAAGTCCCTTATTGTCTCTTGCCGTTACGCCCACCACCGGAATACCGAGTATCCCTGATAGTTTATCAATATCTATGCTTATTCCTTTTTTCTTTGCTTCGTCCAGCAGATTAACGCATAAAACTGTTTTCGGCGTGATTTCCATTGCCTGCAAAGTAAGGTTAAGATTTCGTTCAAGACAGGTTGCGTCGCAAACCACTATAACTGCGTCAGGTGACGCAAAGCAGATAAAATCTCTTGCCGCTTCCTCCTCCGCCGAATGAGCCATCAGCGAATAGGTTCCGGGCAGGTCTGCAAGTATGTATTTTTTTCCGTTATGCTCACACCGTCCTGCCGCGTTTGAAACCGTTTTGCCGGCCCAGTTGCCGGTATGCTGCCGCATTCCGGTCAGGGCGTTGAATACTGTGGACTTGCCGACGTTGGGATTTCCGGCGAGAGCTATCAGAAATTCTCCTTCCTGCTTGGCGGGCATATTTCCTTCAAAGGCATTTTTACCCGTTGATTGTGAGGTTAGTCCCATTTTGTCCTCCTCGATTAAGATTTATCATAGCTATAATATGAAAAATCCTGTATGTCCGATACAAAAAATTATGTAGTAAAAGTGCGAATGGAACGAGGTATCTGAATTATAAAAGAGATTTTTAATGAATTGTTGTAATTGAAATTAACGCATGGAAGAGCTGTCAACGAATTATGATGTATTTTCTGACGTGCGATAATAGTGCATAGTGACGATAATCTGAAGAGGACGGCAAAAAATTATTGTAATTGATTACAAAAATAGATTTTTTTGTTGACATTTTGAGTAAAAACGTGTATAATAATAAAGCTGTTTGAATGAAAAACAATAAAAATAGTGTAATCGAGGCGTAACTCAGTTTGGTAGAGTGCTTGGTTTGGGACCAAGATGCCGCAGGTTCAAGTCCTGTCGCCTCGACCATTTTCCTTGAAAAATTTCAAAAAAAGGTTGACAAGCTTAGATACTTGTGATATAATAATTAAGCATTCTTAAAAGATGCTGGTGTAGCTCAGTTGGTAGAGCAGCTGATTTGTAATCAGCAGGTCGGGGGTTCGAGTCCGTCCACCAGCTCCATATTCTGTCGGCAGAGTCCGGCGGAATTTTTATGGGAGAATTCCCGAGTGGCCAAAGGGGGCAGACTGTAAATCTGTTGCTTTCAGCTTCGATGGTTCGAATCCATCTTCTCCCACCAATAACAAGTCCTGCATTTTTATGCAGGACATTTTTTATGCATTAAAAAAAACGCTCTTTAGACAAAATGTGCAGTTTAATGTTGATTCATTTAGGGGAAATTATATGGTAAAAGCGATTATGAACGGTTATGATGAAAACGATATATATTCGCTTTTTCAGGCAAGTTAAGCGCACTGCTGAAAAATTATAATTAGACTTTAGGTTATATTAATATAAATTTCATACCCTAAACATTTCTGGAGGAATGAAAAATGATCAGAGAAGATTTAAGAAACATAGCCATTATAGCCCACGTCGATCACGGTAAAACTACCCTTGTCGACGAAATGCTCAAGCAGGGCGGCGCGTTCAGGGAAAATCAGGTGGTTGCCGAAAGAGTCATGGACAACAATGATATAGAACGTGAAAGAGGAATTACCATTCTCGCAAAAAATACGTCCGTTTGCTATAACGGAACTAAAATTAATATAATAGATACGCCCGGACACGCGGATTTCGGCGGAGAGGTCGAGCGCGTGCTCAGTATGGTGGACGGGGTGCTTCTGCTTGTGGACGCAGCCGAGGGAGCAATGCCTCAGACCAGGTTTGTACTGTCTAAGGCTTTAGAAATGAACCATAAGATTATTATCGTAGTCAATAAGATTGACCGTCCCGACGCCCGTCTTGACGAAATCGGCGACGAGGTTCTCGAGCTTCTGCTTGATCTTGACGCAAACGAGGAACAGCTTGAAAGTCCTATACTTTTCTGCTCCGGAAGAGCCGGTACGGCGTCGCTGAGCCAGTATGAGGCGGGAACTGACCTCGCTCCTCTGTTCGATACTATTTTAAGCTATATTAATCCGCCTGAGGCAGACGAGGAAGGCCCGTTTCAGATGCTCATTTCATCAATAGATTATAATGAGTATGTGGGAAGAATCGGAATAGGCCGCATACAGAGAGGATCGGTCAGAGTCAATCAGAACGTTTCGGTCTGTAATCATCAGAATTCCGAAAAAAGGATTTCCAACGCAAGGCTTGTTTCTCTGCTTCAGATAGAGGGACTTCAGAGAGTGCCTGCCGAAACGGCAAAAGCGGGCGACATCGTCTGGATCAGCGGTATCGAGGGAATCACCATCGGCGACACAATATGCGCTCCCGATTGCGTGGAGCCTGTTGAATTTACAAAAATAAGCGAGCCTACGGTTGAAATGACTTTTTCCGTAAACGATTCTCCGTTTGCAGGCAGAGAGGGAAAATTTGTGACCTCGCGTCAGCTCCGTGAAAGACTTTTCAAGGAAACTCTAAAGGACGTTTCCCTGCGCGTTGAGGAGACCGAAAACACCGATTCGTTTAAGGTCGCCGGAAGAGGAGAGATGCATCTTTCAATCCTTATTGAAAATATGCGCCGCGAGGGCTATGAGCTTTCGGTTTCAACTCCGAGGGTGCTTTTCAAGGAGGACGAAAACGGCAGGAAGCTGGAGCCTGTCGAAAGACTTGTTATAGACGTTCCTGAAGACTGCGTCGGCTCTGTAATGGAAAAAATGGGAACGAGAAAGGCCGAGCTTGTTGAAATGCATCCGCAGGGTTCAAGAATGAAGCTTGAATTTATTATTCCCGCAAGAGGACTTTTCGGATATAAAAGCGAATTTCTGACGGATACTAAGGGAGAAGGAATAATGTCCAGCGTTTTTGACAGCTATCAGCCTTATAAGGGCGAAATTCCCAGAAGAAACACCGGCTCGCTTATTTCCTTTGAAACGGGCGAGGCGGTTACCTACGGCTTGTATAACGCGCAGGAGCGCGGACAGCTTTTTATCGACGCCGGCACTCCGGTTTACGAGGGTATGATAGTGGGGGCGTCTCCTAAAACCGAGGATCTGGTTGTAAATGTCTGCAAGAAAAAGCACCTTACCAATACGCGCGCAAGCGGTTCGGACGACGCTCTCAGACTTGTTCCTCCGAGACGTCTTAGTCTTGAGGACAGTCTGGAATTTTTGGCGGACGACGAGCTGTTGGAGGTTACTCCGGAAAATATCCGTATAAGAAAAAGAATCCTAAGTAATACTCAAAGAGCAAAAAACAGGGCGAAGCAGTAATTTGAAGGAATAAAAGCGCGGATATTTTTAAATCATGATTAAATTTATATGTTATTGATGAAAAAAGTTCGGGCAATATGTTAAAAACCTGAATCGGGTATTGAAAAACGGCAGCTTTTATAGTATAATGATTTTGTGAAAATTTTTATTTGTCTGCGCTTAACAGTACAGACAGTATATAAAACAATTCCATTTCATATGGGAGATAGGAGATAATAATGACAATAAAGCCGGAAATCGCAGATATAAAAGAGTCATTTATAAAAGAGCTTCAGCTCAGGTATAATATTTCACCGGATGAAGCTTCGGATAAACAGATATATCAGGTTTTGTCCTCGATAATAGTTGAATTTCTCAAAAAAAAGCGGCAGAAGTTTATAAACAAGGTACATTCGGACGGCAAAAAGCAGGTATACTATCTTTCAATGGAATTTCTTATGGGACGTTCGCTGAAAACAAGTCTTTATAATCTTGAGATTGCCGGCGAAGTTGAAAAAATGCTTAAGGAATACGGCGTAAAGCTTGAAAATGTATATGAATACGAGCCTGACGCAGGACTTGGAAACGGCGGACTCGGACGTCTTGCGGCGTGTTATCTTGACGCGCTGGCAACTCAGGCATATCCGGCGATGGGCTATTCTATCTGCTATGAATACGGAATATTCAAGCAGAAGCTTGAAGACGGCTGGCAGACCGAACTTCCTGATAACTGGCTGCCCGGCGGCTCCGTATGGCTTGATCCCCGCCCCGAGCTTTCAATAGACATTCATTTTGAGGGCGAGCTTCAGGAATACTGGGACAATCAGTATCACCATATTTCACATGTCAATTACTCCACGGTTCAGGCTATTCCGTATGATATGTATGTTTCCGGACACGACAGCGAGGGAGTTTCGGTGTTAAGACTCTGGGCCGCTAAGGCTCCGAGCTTTGATATGTCGATGTTCAATCACGGCGACTATGAAAAGGCGTTGGGCCAGAACGCGGCTGCAAACGCCATCTCAAAGGTCCTTTATCCTAATGATAATCACCTTGAGGGCAAGGCTCTGCGTCTGCGTCAGCAGTATTTTCTCTGCGCCTCCTCTGTGGGGGATATTGTAAACAATCATATGTCGGTATACGGCACCTTGGATAATCTTCATGAAAAAACGGCTATTCATATAAACGATACGCATCCGACTCTTGCTATTCCCGAGCTTATGCGCATACTTCTTGACGACTGCGGCTATACATGGGAAAAGGCGTGGCATATCGTTACAAATACCTTTGCGTATACTAACCACACTGTAATGGCTGAAGCCCTTGAAAAATGGGACGTTAATCTTGTCAAGAGAATAATTCCGAGAATTTTCTCCATTATTGTTGAAATAAACAACCGCTACTGCGCCGAGCTTATGGAAAGAAACAACGGAGACAGCGCAAAAACGACAAGAATGTCTATTATCAAGGATAATCAGATTCATATGGCTACGCTCTGCGTTGTGGCGTCGCATAGCATAAACGGAGTTTCAAAGCTTCACTCGGAAATTATCAAGCACGATGTTTTCAACGACGAATATACCGATACTCCGAGAAAATTCAAAAACGTTACCAACGGTATCGCTTACAGAAGATGGCTTTATCAGTCCAATCCGGGACTTACCTCTCTTCTTAGGGAAAAGATCGGAGACAAATTCCTTCATGACGGCAGCGAGCTGAAAAAGCTCTGCGTATTTGAAAACGATAAATCAGTCCTTGAGGACATTATGAAAATAAAGAAGGATAATAAGGAGCGTTTTGCAAAGTATGTAAAGCAAAACAGTAATATCCTTATAGATACCGACAGCATTTTCGACGTTCAGGTAAAGCGTCTGCACGAATACAAGCGTCAGCATCTGAATGTTATGAACATTCTTGCGGATTATGAATTTCTGCTTAACAATCCCGACGCGGATTTTATTCCTAAGACATATATCTTTGCCGCAAAGGCGGCGCCGGGATATTATCTGGCAAAGCAGATCATCAAGCTTATATGGGCGATCTCCGAGGAGATAAGAAAGAATCCAAAGATAAGCAAAAAGCTTTCAGTTTATTTTCTTGAAGATTATAGGGTTACTCTTTCCGAGCTTCTTATGCCGGCAAGCGACATATCCGAACAGATTTCTCTGGCGGGCACAGAGGCTTCGGGTACGGGAAATATGAAGCTTATGCTCAACGGCGCTATTACGCTTGGAACGCTCGACGGCGCTAACATTGAGATAAAGGAGGCTGTCGGGGACGAAAATATAATAATCTTCGGAATGAAAACCGAGGAGGTCAACGATCTCAAGAGATCAGGCTACGATCCCGGCGCATATTATAAATCAAACCCTGTTATAAAAAGCTGTATAGACAGAATGTATCACGGCATAAACGGCTGCAGCTTCAGCGAGGTTGCAAATTCCCTTAAGGACGCGGATCCCTATATGGTTCTTGCGGATTTCGATTCCTACAGAAAGGCTCAGGCTCACTCTTCCGAATGCTATAAGAATTCTGAAAAATGGGCGAAAATGTCATTGAATAACATTGCCGGAGCAGGAATATTCTCCGCTGACAGAGCTGTAACAGAATATGCAAAGGACATCTGGGGACTTTGATAAGCTTATATAGATTTAAAGAAGGGCGCCCGGTTTTTCCGGACGCCCGGTTTTTATAACATTAAAGAGGAGAGGCTCTATGAAAAAGATTTTCGATAGCTGGAACGTTATGTATAAAAAGCCGTTCGGGGCTATAAAAAAGGGCGAGCCGTGCGAATTCAGGATAAGGCTTCCTAAAGACGTTGTTCCTGATTTTCCGCCGGTGCTTGTGCTTTTCAGAAACGGCTTCAAGGAAAGGTTTCTTCAGATGAATCTGGAGTCGGAGGACTCGGCGAATAACGTATATCAGACTACGTTTATTGCAAAATACGCCGGAGTACATTATTATTATTTTTCCTATACGTTAAACGGTACCAGAAATTATATAAAAAAGACTGCGTGTCATGAAAGCAGTATAAATTTCGGCGATTTATATCAGCTTACGGTTTACGACGAATCCTTTGAAACTCCCGAATTTTTAAAGGGCGGTATAATGTATCAGATTTTTCCGGATCGTTTTTATAAAAGCGGAAGGGTTCACGAAAATATTCCTTACGGCAGGGTAATGAGAGATAATTGGGAAGATACTCCCTATTACCGTCCTGACGAAAACGGTCACGTCTGGAATAACGATTATTTCGGCGGAGATCTGGAGGGTATAAGGGAGAAACTGCCTTATCTCAAGGAGCTTGGCGTGACCTGCATATATCTGAATCCTATATTTGAGTCCCATGAAAATCATAGATACAATACGGCTGATTACCGAAAGGTAGATCCGCTTTTAGGCACTAACGAGGATTTTAAAGCTCTTTGCGCAGAGGCGAAAGAATTCGGTATTTCCATTATACTTGACGGAGTTTTTTCCCATACGGGAGCAGACAGCGTTTATTTTAACAAGTTTAACCGTTACGACAGTCTGGGAGCTTATAATTCAAAGAACAGCGAATTTTATCCCTGGTATACCTTTTATGAATATCCTGATAAATATGAGGCGTGGTGGGGGATAGATACCCTGCCGAATGTGCGGGAAAACAACAAGGAATATACGGAGTATATCTGCGGAGACGGCGGCGTGCTGGATTATTGGATTGAAATGGGAGCTGCCGGTTATCGTCTGGACGTTGCCGACGAGCTGCCCGACGAGTTTCTGGATAAGCTTAATAAATGCGTCAAGAAGCACGGCAAGGAAAAGCTAATTATAGGAGAAGTCTGGGAGGACGCCTCTAACAAGGAGAGCTACGGAATTAAAAGGCGTTACCTGCTTGGACATCAGCTTGACTCGGTTATGAATTATCCGTTTCGTTCAGCGATTATGAATTATGTAAAGGGCGGCAGTCCTTATGATTTCAGAAACAGCGTTATGACGATTGTCGAAAATTATCCGAAGCCGTCGGTAGACGTGCTTATGAACAGTATTTCAACCCACGATATTGAGAGAGCCATAAATGTTCTTGGCGGTGAAAGCTGCGAGGGAAAAAGCAAGGACTGGATGAGCGGCCGTATGCTGACTGCGGAGGAATATGAGCTTGGCAGAAACAGAATGAAGGTGGCTATGGCTTTGCAGTATTTTCTTCCGGGGGTACCCTGTATTTATTACGGCGACGAGGCCGGTCAGCAGGGATATAAGGATCCGTTCAATCGCCGTTGCTATCAGTGGGGCAAAGAGGATCAGGAGCTGCTGAATTATACCCGTCTGCTTGCCAAGGTAAGAAAATCCTCTAAGGTTTTCAGGGACGGAACATTGAAGTTTTTGTATATAGACGATAACGTTATTGCTTTTTCAAGGGCGAGAAATCACAGGAGAAAAGCCGTTATTATATTTATAAACCGTTCGGCTCAGGAGCAGGTAATAGACAGCTCAAAGACGGACGTTAAATCTTGCTCGTATTATCATACTCTTTACGGAGATGTTAAGTTTGAGGAAAGACTGGTTCTGCCGCCGTATGGGTTCGCCGCGTTTAAGGTCGAGCTGCCGCTGCAATAAAAAGAATTTAAGGGACGCTTTCTAAGCGTCCTTTTTTTTGCCTTTGAAAAGTATGAACATGCGTTTTGCCTTTACAAAGCTGTCGGATTATGTTAGAATTACAATGAAAACAGGTTATAAAAAAACCGCTTATTACTTTTTCCGTACAGTCGGAGGAACGGAGGGCGTCTTGAAAAAATTAAGAACGGCAATAGCTTTATTTTTATTATTCGTAACGACGTGTACTTTTTGTATAAACGCGTATGCGGAAAACGTGCCGCTGTTGTATATAAACGCCGGCTACGGCGAAGAGAACGGCGTTGCCGAGGTAGAACTGAAAATAAAAAATAACAAAGGTATATCTGCCTATTCGGTAATTGTGAATTACGATCCGGATATGCTTACCTTTATTGAAGCTTCGCAGTCGGACGCGCTTTCCGGCGGAGTGTTTTACTGCAACGGAAGCTATGCTCAGGACGCGGTCAGGCTTGTCTGGTCAGACAGCAGAAATAAAAGCGGAGACGGAACGGCGGCGGTACTTCGCTTTAAAGCGGCGGACGGAACAGCCGATTTGAATACGCTTGTTTCTATCGGTCATACGTTGGTGGGAGACGATTTGCAGCCGGCAGCGTTTGAAGCGTCTGACGGTGAACTGAAAATTTCCGGAGAAATATTTTACGGCGACGTAAATAGGGACGGAATTGTTAATGTGGCGGATATAGTCGCCCTGAATATGTATCTGCTGGATTCTGATAAAAACGTCTTAACTAATACGTCGCAGGCAAATGCGGACGTAAACGGCGATAAGCTTATTAATTCAAACGACAGTCTAACTATAATGAACTATATCTCTATGACGATAGGGGGTTTTTAAATGAACGCCAAGGGAATTTGTCTGAAAATAGTTTCGGTTATACTTTCGGCCGTAATGCTTTTTCCGTATTGCACGGTTGAAGCCGGCAATTCTATGAAGGCCGGGCAGGATTGCATAGAGCTTATCAAGAAGTGCGAGGGATTCAGTAAATATAAATACTGGGATTACAGCCAGTGGACTATCGGCTATGGAACGGGAGTGGGAGCGGACGAATATCCGGACGGAATAACGGAGGAGGAAGCGGAAAAGCTCCTTAAAAACGCGTTGGGTACATACGAGGGCTATGTTAATAAATTTGCGGATAAATATAATATAAGCCTTAAACAGAATCAGTTTGACGCGCTGGTTTCACTTTCTTATAATATGGGTAATATATGGTCTGTATATGATGAATTTGATCTGAAAAGCTATCTTATAGACGGGGCTGAAAAGCATAGCTTTCTTGAGATTGCAAAGGCGTTCGGAGAATGGCGCGTAGCCGGAGGAAGCGTTTTGCAGGGGCTTGTAAACCGCAGAGAGGACGAAACAAAGCTTTTCCTTTCCGACAGAACGGAAAATAAATCCGAGGTATGGAGAGTGAATACGGAAAGCGGTATAAATCTGCGCGAGTCTGCGGATTCGTCGTCGTCAAAAACAGGTTTTCTGCCCATGAACACCATTTACGAGGTGACGGAGAAAAAAACGAACGATGGAAGTCTCTGGGGAAAAATCTTTGCCGACGGCAGGGAGAGCTGGTGCATACTTGATTATTCAAGATATATAGTCGGGGGGCCGCTTGAATACGGCGAAAGCGGGGACGGCAGCGGTAAAACCGAAAAATGGAGGGTGACATCGGATAACGGTCTAAATCTCAGGGAGGGGCCGGGCCTTAGCTATAAGTCGCTGGAGGTTCTGGATAACAGGACCGAATTCAGCGTATCGCAGACGGTTGAGGCTGACGAGCATATCTGGGGCAAAACAAAGTATAATAATAAAGAAGGATGGGTGGCTCTGACATTTGCGGAACGTATCAGCGGAGAAGAATTTGAATCCGCTGTCCTGGAAAGCATAGCGATAACCTCCGAGCCGGCGAAGAAAGAATATAAGGAGGGAGAAAAGCTTTCGCTGGAGGGTATTGAGGTAACGGCTAAGTACGGCGACGGAAGCGAGAAAATTGTAACGGATTTTACTGTGTCGGGATTTGAGCCGATTGCCGGAGAACATACCGTAATCGTTTCATATATGGAAAAAACCGCGTCATTTAAAGTCAGGGTAGCGGAGAAAAGTCTAATAGGCATCGAAGTTGTCAGCGCGCCTGAAAAAACCATGTATAAGCAGGGCGAAAGACTTGACGTTACCGGTTTAAGGGTAAATGCAGTTTACGACAATAACGTTATGGAGGAAATATCGGATTATAATATAAACGGTTTCGACAGCAGCGCCGGAACAAAAACTATAGAGGTGGAGTATAATGGATTTAAAGACTATTTTATGGTGACGGTGAGCGAAAAGCAGATGACGGAACTTAAAATAACAAGACTGCCGGATAAAACAGAGTATGTTATCGGTCAGCAGCTTGATTTGAGCGGAATGATAGTTTACGCTTATTTTGATAATAATAGTAAAAATCAGATAACCGCCTATTCCTTCGACGGGTATAATCCGCAGGTGGAGGGGGTTCAGACAATAACTATCGGCTATAACGGCTTTTATCAGAGCTTTGAAATAACAGTCAGCGAGCCGGATATGTACGAGCTGCCCGGAGATCTCAACGGAGACGGCGTGAGGGATATTTTTGATCTTGTCCTGCTGAACAGGTTTGTTTTTGAGGGCAGGGGAGAATTCCCTTCTGAGAGAGTTTATCTTGCGGATATAAACGGAGACGGATATTACGACATAAAGGATATTGAAGCGCTGAGCAGAATTGTTTCGGAGCAGTAAGGGAGAATTAAAAATGCTTAAGGGTTTACTGGAAAATAAAATATGCGCGTCCTGCAAAATATGCTGCGGATTTGACAATACAGATCTTTGGGAAATGCCGGTTATGAATGAAAAAACCAGGCGAAGGCTTGCCGAACTCAGACCGAACGTAGGATTCATTGAAAAGGACGGCGGCTTTGTGGTAGACGCCGGAAATCTTCCTGACGGCGAATTGTTTTATTGTCCCGCACTTGATCCTGAAAAGGGCTGTATGCTGGGCGTTGATAAGCCCTTTGACTGCTTTATATGGCCGTTCAGAATTATGTACGTTGATGAAGGACTGCTTGCTATAACGATTTCGCCTGTGTGTCCTGAGATTTACAGCCGTCCTCTGTCACAGCTTATGGATTTTCTTTCCCAGGGACTGGAAAAAACTATTTATGAATATGCCGGAAAACACCCGGAAATAATAAAGCCATATGAACATGATTATCCTATTTTGTCAATAAAAAGGTTGTTTTAGTATATTTCTGCCAATGTACTATACAATCTGCACAAGGCTGCTAACAATTATTTTATCAAAATAGAGAAAACGCCGAAATTAGTTGACTTCCAAGGAAAATCATGGTATACTTAGAACATAGAAAAAGCGAAAGCATTGATGCTATTAAGCGATTCTAAATTGCAAGCAAGAAGAGTGAGAAAAAATATTTTGGCAAACTTATTGAAAAGTAAGGACGCAAAGCTAAGGGTCTAACCCGTTTCTCATTTGAAACGGTATGATTGCCAGTTGCACAATAATTTATGATTATTGTTTTTTGATAACTGATTAAAAACAGTTATCGTAATCAAAAGTCATACGTCCCAAACAGTAAGATTGCCCTTGATTTTTTGAAAGAAGGGTAATTATGAAAAAACATTTAAAAGATTGTCCGCATTATTAGCAACGGCCGCTATGGCTGTTTCTTGCGGAACGATGAGTCTATCCGCGGAAGAAACCAGCGCAGTAATCAATTTATCCGATTCAGTTGCGGTTGCAGGTAAATATGTTACCGTTGACTTAACTCTTGAGTCGGGAAACAGATGCGCAGGCTATAACCTTGACATTGAATTCGACAGTGAACTTAAGCTTGAAAGAATAGAAGGCGTTGTTACTTCTTGCGTAGTTGATAATGTTGTTACCTTAGTAAATTTTACCGGTACGCATTTTCAAGACGGTAAGGTAATGTCTACTTTAACTTTCGAAGTTCCGGAAAACGCTGAAGAAGGAACAGTTTATGATGTAAGGGTTTCCAGAATCGGCAATCTATGTAATGGCAATATCGGCGAATTTGACAATGTTGAAATCAACGATAGCGCTATTACGGTTTTAGAGGCTGCAAAGCCTGTAACCAGGCACATGGTTTATATTGAAGAAAAAGGCAATACCAATGCTGAAGTCGCTTTAAGAGGCGATGTAAACGGCGACGGCAATGTTGATCTTTATGATGCGATTATGGTTACAAAGAAAATGATGAGTATGGAAAATCTTAACAAAAAGCAAGAATTTTTTGCTAACGTTAATGAGGACCAATCTACTGATTTGTATGACGCTATCAGTATATGCAGATACAATATGTCAGCAGATAAGGAAAATGCTTGGGGTGAAATTATTTCCAAGTGAGTTATTTGTAATTTCAAAGAAGGACGCTGGCGCGTCTTTCTTTTTTTATTTCTAAGTAATAACCATTATCACCTGTTATTGCATATTGAACAGCTTGATTGTGAAAAGTTTGTGAATTTTTATAAAAATGGCTTGACAACTGAATTTTGATGTATTATAATAAATTCAGAACTTAAGAGACATTATTCTTTTCGGTTCGATTTTGATTTAAAACATAATATATTTGGAGGATTTTAGAATGAAGAAGTTTATTTGTTCAGTTTGCGGTTATGTATATGAGGGAGAAGCTGCTCCGGAGTCATGTCCACAGTGCAAGGCGCCGGCTTCGAAGTTTAATGAGGTTAAGGAAACAGCGGGTCTTGCATGGGCTGATCAGCATGTTGTAGGCGTTGCAAAGGGCGTTGATCCTGAAATAATAGAAGGTCTTAAGGAGAATTTCAACGGCGAATGTTCCGAGGTTGGCATGTATCTTGCTATGGCAAGAGTAGCGCACAGAGAAGGCTATCCTGAAATTGGTCTTTACTATGAAAAGGCAGCTTATGAGGAAGCAGAGCATGCGGCTAAATTTGCTGAGCTTCTCGGCGAAGTAGTAACAGATTCCACAAAGAAAAATCTTGAGCTTAGAGTTATGGCTGAAAACGGCGCGTGTGAGGGCAAGAAAAAGTTGGCTTCAAGAGCTAAGGAGCTTAATCTTGACGCAATCCATGATACGGTACATGAAATGGCTAAGGACGAGGCTCGTCACGGCTGTGCGTTTGCAGGTCTTTTAAAGAGATATTTTGGTTAAGCTAATACGAGAGTCTTTAACATAGATTTCCTTCTTCTTTATTTATACAAACCGGCGCCTGATTTTATTCAGGCGCTGGTTTTAATATGTCAATAATTGAATCACAATCAGATTAAACGATACGTTCAGGTCTTTTCGTGGTTTTACAGGGGCAAAGGGCTGTCAGCATATAGAATACCTGACTTTATAGCCGGTGAATTTTCAAGAATTCATAGACCTGTCAGAATAGCCGAATTCCTCGTCTTTTTATTTTATTTCAATTTATAAATAAAAGTCCCGTATCAGACTTTTAAACGTCTGAACGGGGCTTTTTGTGTTTAACGAAAGCAAAGGCTTTTGTTAAACATGATTATTAAAAATACAAAGATTACTTGCTTGCAATAGCAGCCTGTGCAGCGGCAAGTCTTGCGATCGGAACGCGGAAAGGCGAGCAGGAAACGTATGTCAGACCAAGCTTGTGGCAGAATTCAACTGATGAAGGATCTCCGCCGTGCTCGCCGCATATGCCGATGTGCATTTCAGGACGAACTTCCTTACCGAGCTTAACAGCCATATCCATAAGCTTGCCTACGCCTGTCTGGTCGAGCTTAGCGAACGGATCGTTCTCGAAAATCTTAGCGTCGTAGTAAGCGTCGAGGAACTTGCCTGCGTCGTCTCTTGAGAATCCGAATGTCATCTGAGTAAGATCGTTTGTGCCGAAGCAGAAGAATTCAGCTTCCTTGGCGATTTCATCGGCTGTCAGCGCGGCTCTTGGAATCTCGATCATTGTACCTACCTCATACTTGAGGTCTGCGCCGGCTTCCTTTATTACTGCGTCTGCTGTTTCAACAACAAACTTCTTAACGTATTTAAGCTCCTTGATGTCTCCGATCAGCGGGATCATGATTTCAGGAACGATTGTCCAATCGGGGTGTCTCTTTGAAACTGCGATAGCAGCCTTTATAACAGCCTTTGTCTGCATTACTGCGATTTCAGGATATGTTACGGCAAGACGGCAGCCTCTGTGGCCCATCATTGGATTGAATTCGTGAAGCGAAGCTATGATATTCTTTATTGTTTCAACTGACTTGCCCTGAGTCTTAGCAAGAGCTTCAATGTCAGCTTCTTCTGTAGGAACGAATTCGTGAAGCGGAGGATCCAGGAATCTGATTGTAACAGGGCAGCCTTCAAGCGCTTCATAAAGGGCTTCAAAGTCAGCCTGCTGCATAGGCTCGATCTTAGCAAGAGCGGCTTCTCTTTCTTCAACAGTATCGGAGCAGATCATTTCACGGAAAGCGCCGATTCTGTCCGGCTCAAAGAACATGTGCTCTGTACGGCACAGACCGATACCTTCAGCTCCAAGCTCTCTTGCCTTTTTAGCGTCGGCAGGAGTGTCCGCGTTTGTTCTTACCTTGAGAGCTCTGTATTTATCAGCCCAAGCCATGATTCTTCCGAATTCACCGGCAATAGTAGCGTCTACCGTAGGAATAATTCCGTCGTAGATGTTGCCTGTTGAACCGTCGATTGAGATGAAGTCGCCTTCATGATATGTCTTTCCTGCGAGTTCAAACTTCTTGTTTGCTTCGTCCATCTTGATATCGCCGCAGCCTGAAACGCAGCATGTACCCATACCGCGGGCAACAACGGCAGCGTGAGATGTCATACCGCCTCTTACCGTGAGGATACCCTGAGCGGACTTCATGCCTGTGATGTCTTCAGGCGAGGTTTCAAGACGAACCAGAACAACCTTTTCGCCCTTTTCAGCCCATGCAACAGCGTCGTCGGCTGTAAACACGATTTTACCGCAGGCAGCTCCGGGAGACGCGCCCAGGCCTTTGCCGACAGGAGCGGCAGCCTTAAGCGCCTTTGCGTCAAACTGAGGGTGAAGCAGAGTGTCAAGGTTTCTTGGGTCGATCATAGCTACCGCTTCTTCTTCAGTTCTCATACCTTCGTCAACGAGGTCGCAGGCAATCTTCAGAGCAGCCTGAGCCGTTCTCTTGCCGTTTCTTGTCTGAAGCATAAAGAGTTCGCCGTGTTCAACTGTAAATTCCATATCCTGCATATCTCTGTAGTGATCTTCAAGAGTCTTGCATACGTTCTGGAATTTTTCAAACGCAGCCGGGAATTTTTCAGCCATCTGCGCGATCGGCATAGGCGTTCTTACGCCGGCAACAACGTCCTCGCCCTGTGCGTTTGTAAGGAATTCGCCCATAAGCTTCTTTTCGCCTGTTGCAGGATCACGGGTAAACGCAACGCCTGTACCGCAGTCGTCGCCCATGTTTCCGAAAGCCATTGACTGAACGTTGACAGCGGTACCCCATGAATAAGGAATATCGTTATCTCTTCTGTAAACGTTAGCTCTCGGATTGTCCCATGAACGGAATACAGCCTTAACTGCTCCCATAAGCTGTTCCTTAGGATCTGAAGGGAAGTCTGAACCAATCTTTTCCTTATATTCGGCCTTGAACTGACCAGCAAGCTCCTTGAGGTCGTCAGCAGTCAGGTCAACGTCCTGAGTAACGCCCTTCTTAGCCTTCATTTCGTCAATAAGCTCTTCGAAATATTTCTTGCCGACTTCCATAACTACGTCGGAATACATCTGAATAAATCTTCTGTAGCAGTCCCATGCCCATCTCGGATTATTTGACTTTTCAGCGATAACCTCTACAACCTCTTCGTTAAGACCAAGGTTTAGAATGGTGTCCATCATGCCGGGCATTGAAGCTCTTGCGCCTGAACGAACGGAAACGAGAAGAGGATTTTCGTGATCGCCGAACTTCTTTCCGGTGATTTCCTCCATCTTGCCGATGTATTCGTTGATTTCAGCCATGATGTCAGGGTTGATCTGACGGCCGTCCTCATAGTATTGTGTGCAGGCTTCGGTTGAAATAGTGAAGCCCTGAGGAACGGGAAGACCCATGCCTGTCATTTCAGCAAGGTTTGCGCCCTTGCCGCCGAGGAGTTCTCTCATGCTTGCGTTACCTTCAGAGAAAAGGTAGCAATATTTCTTTGCCATTGGTTTTATACCTCCAGATATTTTTTTACTAAAGACCGGAAAAGGGCAGAAAAATCCTTTTTGGTCCGGTTAATTAATATTATACCATATATACGAAAAAAATTCCATATATTTTTGAAAAAAATCTCAATACTTATTTTGTAGCAATATTCACAAATTTTTTATATTTATCAACTTTTTTGAAAAATCCCTTGAAAAATTTTCATTTTATTGTCATAATATATTAATACGGTATACGAAGACTCTGAATGTCTGACGTTTAAAAGACGATCCGTTTTAAAGAGCGGGTAATAATTTTATAGATCAATTTACAGTTTGATTTCAAGGAAAAGAGGAAATTTAGTTATGAATAACGCTGTTATACTGGCCGGAGGTCAGGGAAAAAGAATGAAAGCGGAGATTCCCAAGCCTATGTTCAAGGTTTTGGGCGAGCCTATGCTTGAATGGGTTATAGGAGCCTGCGAGGGCGCGGGTATAGAAAAGCTTTGTATTGTCAAGGGATTTATGTCTGAAATGATAGACGAATATCTTAACGGACGTTATGAAACTGTATTGCAGGAGGAAAGGCTCGGCACAGGTCATGCCGTTATGCAGGCTGTGCCGTTTATGGAGGAAAGCGGCGGTAAAAATACTCTTGTTCTATGCGGCGACGCGCCCTTCATAGACAGCGAAACCATCAGAAAATCTCTTGAAGCTCATGAGAGAGGCGGAAATTCCATAACCGTCATAACCGCCGTATCGGAAAATCCGACGGGCTACGGCAGAATAGTCAGAGGTGAAAACGGCATAACCTCTATTGTCGAGGAAAAGGACGCTACAGTCGGACAGAAGGAAATAAAGGAAATAAATTCAGGAGCCTACTGGTTTAAAACGGCGGATCTTACGGAATATCTGGGAGAGCTGACGACAAATAACTCTCAGGGAGAATATTATCTTACAGACAGCGTATTCATTGCGCTTAACAAGGGCAGACGCGTGGACGCTTATATATCGGAAAATCCAGATGTCGTGCTGGGCGCCAACGACAGAAAGGGGCTTTTGGAGCTTAATACGGTTGCAAGAATGGCGGTTATAGAAAAGCATCTTGAAAACGGCGTGGAATTCAACTGTATTGACGGCGTTGTGATCGGGCGCGGCGTCGTGATCGGCGAGGGGACCGAGATCATGGAGGGAACCCATCTGAGAGGAAACACGGTTATTGGAAAGAATTGCCTGATAGGGCCTAACTGTATAATATCCGACTGCGAAATCAGAGATAACGTAAGCTTGAATTATGTTCAGGCGTTCAAATCCACTATTGACGCCGGAGTTAAAATAGGTCCGTGGGTGCATATAAGGCCCGGCAGCCATATAAAATCCGGCGTAAAGATAGGCGATTTTGTGGAGATCAAAAATTCTACCGTCGGCGAGGGAACAGCCGTTGCGCATCTTACTTATGTGGGAGACAGCGACGTCGGTAAAAACGTCAATTTCGGCTGCGGCACTGTAACGGTAAATTACGACGGAATAATCAAGAGCCGCTGCGAAATAGGAGACAATTGTTTTATAGGCTGCAATACCAATCTGATCGCTCCTGTTAAGCTTGGAAAGGCGGTTTACACCGCGGCGGGTACAACGATTACAAAGGACGTTCCCGATTACGCTCTGGCGATTGACAGGGGAACGATGCAGATAAAAGAGGGGTACAGCCTAAGAAAGCTGAAAAAAAGACTGGAAAAAGCGTGATATAAATGAGTATTTTCGATAAATTCAGACAAATATCAAAACAGGACGATACGCCGGCGGGGCCTGTTGAATATATTATCGCCGGACTTGGAAATCCGGGAGAAAAATATGAGGGAACCCGTCATAACGCGGGCTTTATTGTTATGGACGCTCTGGCGGAAAAGCTTGGATTTGAGATGAAAAAGCTGAAATTCAAATCTTTATGCGCGGACGTGTCGGTAAGCGGAAAGCATTGTCTGGTAATGAAGCCCTCCACTTTTATGAACAACAGCGGTCAGGCGATTTCCGAGGCAATGAATTATTATAAGCTGGATATCGAGCATGTCGTTATTGTTTATGACGATATTTCTCTTGAGCCGGGAAAGCTGCGTATCCGAAGGAAGGGCAGCGACGGCGGTCATAACGGTATTAAAAGTATAATATACCTGACAGGAGAGGATACGTTTCCGAGGATAAAGATGGGCGTAGGAAAAAAGCCCCATCCTAAATATGATCTTGCGGACTGGGTGCTGAGCCGTTTCAGTCCTGATGACAGAAAAAAGCTTGGAGAAGCGGCTGACAACGCCTGCGAATGTATCGAGATGATCGTCGGCGGAAGGATAGACGAGGCTATGAACAGATATAATTCATAGTTGTCTCGGCGGGCTTTGGTCTTATCAAAAAGTTATTAAAAGTAAAAAGGATTTAAGATAATTGCGGCATTCCCCCTTTATACAAATGGGGGTATGCTGTTTTGCGCGTTATAAAAAGGAGGGCGGAATGGATTTCTTTAAACATAGCTTTATGGAGCTTGCCGGCTGGAGAGATATTGAAAAATATCTTTCAGACGGAATATCGCCGGTCTGCGCAACCGGACTGTCTCATATTCACAAGGCGCAGCTTCTCTATACGCTCAGCGGAAAGACCGGTTTTTTAGTTGTTACAGACAGCGAGGCGGAAGCAAAACGTCTATGCGATAATATAAATACAATGGCTCAGTCGTCAAGGCTTGCCATGCTTTATCCGGCAAGAGAAATTTTTCTGACCTCTGCCGAGGGCATGTCCAGGGATTATGAGCATCAGCGTATAGAGGCGCTTTCCGCTGTGCTGAGCGGGGAGTGCAGAGTGCTGGCGGCGTCTGCCGAGGCCGTTATGCAGCCGGCTATACCGCCCGACGTTTTGTCCGGGCATACTTTAACGATAAAAAGCGGTTCGCAGCTTGATCTCAAAGAGTTTAAAACAAGGCTGGTCAATATGGGCTATGTTCGAAGCGATAAGGTAGAGGGCCCCTCGCAGTTTTCAGTAAGGGGCGCTATAGCCGATATTTTTCCGGTGCAGTCGGAATTTCCCGTCAGGATAGAGCTATGGGGGGACGACGTTGACAGTATAGCTTATTTTGATCCGGAAACACAGAGAAGGACGGAAAGCGCCGGCGAATTCAGGATAGCTCCGGCAATCGAAACTATTACGGACAGAGCCGGATTGGCGGAAAAAATTGAAGGACTCGCGAAATCGGCGCGCGGCAAAAAGGCGGAAGCCGTAAGGGAAAAGCTTTTTCGCGACGCGCAAAAGCTGAGAGACGGTTCGGAGCTTGAACGCATAGATAAGTATATACCCGTTATATACGACAGGCTGCCGTCGGTTTTTGATTATTTCAGTGGTCTTACGGTATTTTCCGAATATACAAACGCGGTCGAGCGGGCCAAGGGAGTTATTTCGCAGTATAACGAGGATTGCAGGATTCTTCTGGAGGAGGGATCGCTTTGCAGAGGTCTTGAGGGGCATTATTTTGACTTCGGTGAAATAACGGAGCGGGCGTCCGGCGGCGAGCGGATTTTTATAAGTAATTTTATATCGGGGCTTGACCGTGTGGGATATAAGAAAATAGTCAATTTCGAGGGAATTCAGAACGCGCCGTGGGGCGGCGAAATGCGTCAGCTCAACGAGGATCTGACCGGCTACTGCGAGAGGGGCTTCCGCACTATGCTTATCGCGGGAAGCGAAAAAACTCTCCCTATCATAAAGCAGGATCTGGAGGACGCCGGAATAGGCTGCGATATAGCTAATCCCGAAAGCGTATGTCAGCCGGGCAGGGTACTGCTGATGACCGGAAGTCTTTCCGGAGGCTTTGAATATCTTGAAAATAAAACTGCCGTTATAACGCAGGCTAAGGCGGCAGGCTCAAAAAAGAGAAAGAAAAAGCATAAAAAGGGCGAGGAGATAAGAAGTCTTTCCGATATAACGTCCGGGGATCTTGTGGTTCATTCTCTTCATGGAATCGGGCGTTTCGCCGGAATAAGAAAGCTTGAGCTTGAAGGCGTAACAAAGGATTATATTACTATTCAGTATGCCGGAAAGGACGTTTTATACGTTCCGGTGACTCAGCTTGATATGGTTTCAAAATATATCGGTCCGAGGGACGACGCGGGAGTAAAGCTCAATAAGCTTTCCTCCGCCGAATGGCAGAAAACGCGCAGCAGCGTAAAGCGGGCGGTAAAGGATATGGCCCATGAGCTGATAAAGCTTTACGCAAAAAGAGAGCAGAGCAAGGGAATCGCTTTTCTGCCTGACGATGAGACGCAGAGAGATTTTGAGGCGAGGTTTCCTTATGCCGAAACCGACGATCAGCTTCAGTCCATAAGCGAGATAAAGGAGGATATGGAAAGACCGCGTCCAATGGACAGACTTCTCTGCGGCGACGTAGGCTTCGGAAAGACCGAGGTTGCTTTTCGCGCGGCGATGAAGTGCGTTATAAGCGGAAAGCAGTGCGCCATACTTGTTCCGACGACAGTGCTTGCCATGCAGCATTACCAGACCGCTCTGAGAAGATTCGAGCAGTTTCCGGTAAATATAGAGCTGATATCGAGGTTTCGTACTTCAAAACAGCAGCAGGATATTGTCAAAAGACTTAAAAAAGGGCTTATAGACATAATAATAGGCACTCACAGACTTGTTCAGAAGGATATAGAGTTTAAATCCCTGGGACTTGCAATCATAGACGAGGAGCAGCGATTTGGGGTGGCTCATAAGGAGAAATTCAAGGAATATTTTTCCGGGGTGGACGTTCTTACATTGTCGGCTACTCCTATTCCGAGGACGCTTAACATGGCGATGAGCGGAATAAGGGATATGTCGGTTATAGAAGAGCCGCCCCAGGACAGATATCCCGTGCAGACCTATGTGGTGGAATACAATGCGGGAATGATATTACAGGCAATAACAAAGGAGCTTAAAAGGGGCGGTCAGGTGTATTATATCCATAACCGGGTGGACAGCATTTCAGGCTGCGCCGCAAGGCTTCAGGAGCTGCTGCCTGACGCGAGAATCGCCTATGCCCACGGTCAGATGACCGAGGAGAAGATGTCCGGAATATGGAACAGTCTTGTGGAGCATGAAATTGATATACTTGTCTGCACCACTATAATAGAAACCGGCGTAGACGTTCCTAATGTTAATACTCTTATAATAGAGGACAGCGACCGATTCGGTCTTTCACAGCTTTATCAGCTCAGAGGACGGGTAGGACGTTCAAACAAAAGGGCGTACGCTTATTTTACATTCCGACGGGAAAAGGTGCTTTCGGAAATCGCCTCTAAAAGGCTGAATGCAATGAGAGAATTTACCCAATTCGGCAGCGGCTTCAGGATTGCTCTCAGGGATCTTGAAATCAGGGGAGCCGGAAGTATTTTAGGCGGAAAGCAGCATGGTCATATGGAGGCGGTGGGCTACGATATGTACCTGCGCCTGCTTACCGAGGCAATAGCAGAGGAAAAGGGCGAGCCGGTTGAAAAGGCGGCGGACTGCTCTGTGGATATCCGCATAGACGCTCATATTCCGGAAAAATACATTGAAAGCTCCGCTCAGAGAATTGACGCCTATAAAAAAATAGCGGCAATTGAAACGCCTGAGGATAAAATTGAAATGATAGACGAGCTGATAGACCGTTACGGGGAGCCTCCGAAGTCGGTTACGGGGCTTATAGAGGCGGCTCTTCTGAGAAACACGGCGGCCGCGTTGGGTATTACCGAAATCCAGCAGAGAAAGGAAAACCTGTTTTTCTATATAGAAAATCCTAAGCCGGAGCAGATAAGCGGGCTTTCAAGGACGTTTAAGGGCAGAATACTTTTCAACAGTCTTGCAAAGCCGTATATCAGCGTAAGGCTTGAAAAGGGCCAGAGACCGGAAATTCTGATGAAAGATGTGTTAGATGAAATGAAATCCGCTGGAAAAATAATGAATTGAATAAAAATAATTCAGAATTAAATGGAGAAATAATACAATTATTGTGCATTATGAGCAGAACATACAAATTAAATGTTCAATCTTTGGTTAGCATTAACATAGACATATCAGTGCCGGTAATGTTATAATTAAGACGTGAAAATTTGCTTTTTAGGTAAGACAGCAAAATAAAAAAATATAAAATAACGAGGTGCTAAAAATGAAGAAATTAAAAAGAATAATCGCTTCCGCTTCTGCCGCAGCTATGGCGGCTTCCGCATTGCTTGCCGCTGTTCCGGCATCCGCAGCAAGCGTCGAAAAGGAAATTGCGTATACAGGTCCGTCTGACGGAGCTTTGGCTTTTGAAAACGACGGTTCATCGCTGCGTATGAACATTTTTAACGAATGGGGAATCGACATCAAGGATATCGAAAATAAAGGAGATTTTTCCGAAAAGATTTCTGTAACATTTACAGTTTCCGGTCTTGGAGAAAATTCTGCAAACATTGCCGAGGACGGAACTGAAACGCCTTACGAAGCGTTTCTTTCAGGATCTGTCGGAACAGATTCCTATTGGGGTTCGACCGCTGAAGGAAATACCGTTGACAATAAGTCTGTTGCAATCGAGGGCGACGGAACATATATGGCGGAATTTTTGTTAAGCAGTCCTGCCGATACGATCAGTTGCTTGATTCTTTCTACTAATATCAACGCTTATCAGTATGCGGATTCGGCTGAAATAGACGAGATGGGAGCAGCCGCTGCCGGAATTACATTTAACATTGATAAGGTTACAACAATGGCTGAAGAAACAGAGCCTGATCCGGACGTTCCGGTCGGCACTATCGGAACCGCAACAATAATCGGTAATATCGGCGCAACGGGCGTATGGGGCGCTGATGAAATTACAGAAGGTTCAAAAACAGCTAATATTGACGGAGACGCTCAGTACGAAGTCGTATGGAACGTAACGGACGGCGGTACTGACACGCTTGAATTCCTTGCCGTTCAGATTCCCGGTCTTTCGAGCGATAAATATGAGAATCTTGCCGTAAAGGTAGACGGAGTTTATATTGACGGCAAGGCTGTTGAAAACTATGAGACAAGCGCGGCCGCTATTGATCTTAATTATGTAGAGGGCACGGTTGCTACGAGAATTTATCTGATCGATCAGTGGGCGGGTACCGGCGTTGAGGATCTTGCCGCTGATACTGCGATTACACAGAGTCTTAAGGTTGTGTTCACAGTTTCCGGTACAGGCAAGGACGGTACTTCAAACGTCGCTAAGTATGAAAAGGGCGATATCACAAGAGACGGAGTAGTAGACCTTTACGACGCTATTGAAATAGCTAAATATATGATGAACATGATTGATATAGACGAGGAGCAGATGGAAGTCGGAGATATAAACAACGACGGCGTAGTTGATCTTTACGATGCAATCGAGGTTGCAAGGACTCTTCTGCCTAAAAAATAATATCGGGACGGTTTATTTATGAATTTTAAAAAAATATTGTCAGTCGTTTCTGCCTGCGCCGTAACAGCGGCTGCTGGAATGAATTTAATAACGGCAAGCGCTGCGGTGCGTGAAATTACATATACCGGGCCCAGCAGCGGAGCTTTCGCCAAAAATGATGACGGTTCTACACTGCGTTTTAATATTTATAACGAGTGGGTCAACCCCGTAATAAAGGACATGAATAACACAGGAGTCTTTGAAGAGGCGATTGATGTTACGTTTACTGTTTCGGGACTTACGGGTTCTGTAAATAAGAATGATGATGGATCTGATGGCGAGCCTTATGCAGCGGAATTGGTTGGAACTGTCGGAACAGATCAATTTTGGGGAGCAGGAAAAAATGGTAATACTGTAACGAATGATTCAGTACTTATAACAGGAAATGGACAATATACAGTGTCGTTTAACCTTTCTTCTCCTGCAGATACTGTTCTTTGTCTTATACTTTCTACAAATATAAATGCGTATAATTACGATGCGGGTGGTAATCCGGAAAAAACGGGTATAACATTTAATATTGATAAAATTGTGACACAGGATTCGTCGCAATCTGAAGAAACTACAGAACCGATTCCAGTTACCGAGGAAACGACCGAGCCGGCAACGGGCGGAGTAGAGCCTACTCCTACGGATCCGACAGACGCAGCTGAAACTGAGCCTACTACAAATGCTCCTGCCACTTCTGCCAATACGCAGGTGACGACCGTTGCCGCAAACGCTAACAATAACAGCAATAACGGCGGCAATACAAACGGGGGAAATCAGGTGTCAAACAGTACGTCCGGATCACCGACGACAAAGGGAGCCGGTATTGCGGCTGCTTTTGCAGGTCTTGCTCTTACGGCAGGTGCCGCTGTGCTGACAAAGGTTAAGAGAAAATAATTTATTTGAGGTGTTAAATATGAAATTCAAAAAGATTTTTGCGGCTGCGGCTGCATGTGCGGTAGCAACTCTTTCTGCAGCGTCGTACGCTGCGACTACTGTTAGCGCTGCAACTGTAGTTGGAAAAGCTATGCTTAGCGGTCAGATGGGAACTTACTCTCAGTGGAAGGAAGAAGATGCAATTGCCAACGGGTCAACTGTTGCAAATATTGACGGTAATGCGCAATATGAAGCAACGTGGAATATAACAGGCGATGGTACGGGTTCAATTGAGTTTCTTATTCTCCAAATCAGCGGTTCTGATTCGTCAAGCGAGGATTATAAGAATTTTACCGCAGATCAATATCCTGATTTAAAAATAACAGTTGATGAGGTTTATATTGACGGTGTTAAGGCTCCTTATACATCAAGCGCTGATTCAATCGATTATAAATATTATGAAGCAGATCTTGGAAAGGCAAGAATATATTTAACCAGTACATGGGAACAGCCTAAATTATGTCAGGATCTTTCACCACAGACAGAAGTAAAACAGCAGATCAAAGTTGTTTTTACAGTTTCCGGATTATATAATGATGGCACTTCTAATGTAACAAACAATTCCTCCGGCGGCAATAATACAACGCCTACACAGGCTCCGTCGGAAAATAATAATCAGCCGACGCAGGCAAATAACGGAAATAACCAGACTACGCAAGCTCAGAATAATAATACTTCTGGCGGTACGTCAGGCGGCGCTGTTCTGGGCAACTCAACTCAGACAACTTCTGCTTCTACAGGCGACGCAGGCGTTGCAGCAGCAGTTGCAGGTCTTGTTATAACAACTGGTATTGGTATAACTGCAGTTGCTCTAAGAAGAAAAAAATAATTAAGTAAAAAGCATTTAAGCTTCCCCTTGTTAAAAAAGGGGAAGCTTTTTTGGTATATTTCATTGTTTTCTTTCACGTTGTTGAATATATTTGACAAAAAAGTAGGAATATGCTATACTTAAAATGTTTATTTAAGTTAAAGTGGGGGATAGGAATGTACATTGCAGTTTATATTGTTGCCGTTGCGGTATTTATTTTTATGTCGGTCGTTTATATAAGCGACATGAAAAACAGGGATATAAGCTTGGCGGAGAACGCCGGTAAATTGAAAAAGCGTTTAAAAGCGGCGGCGTTTACGGCCTCGGCGGTTAATGCGGTATTGGGAATTGCAGACATTGCACGTATATTGAAATCAGATATGTTTGTTCATATCTTCTTATTTATAGGTATTGTGTCCGCTGTCGAGACTGTAATTTATCTGCTCTATATGAAGCTGGGGTTTAAAACCCTGCGGTTTTCAGCCAAGGTTATATTTATATCCTCTTTGCTGGAGCTTACCGTTTTTAATTATCCGTCGTTTTACCTATGGAATTCTGACTTTAAGGAACAGAATGTTGAAATTTCAAAGGCATATTACGGCAGTGAAAACAGCTTTTATGACGAACAGAATAATCTTATAGCGGCTAACGGAGCCGGTGAATTTAAAGTTTCAATTGAAAATTTCAACGGAAAAATAGGCTCCGTTTATGCTGATTTGGATTTTGGAAAAGACACTCAAAGGGTACTGTTTAAAATAGACGCCGGAGATGAGGCGCAGAAGGCCTTGCTCCGTACTGATTACATAAGCAGGTATATGGTAAACGGACGCATAAATTCACAGACTGTTCAGACGCTTTTTTCCGGAGATGTGAACGAAATCCATCTCAGATTCATACTTGAGAATCCCGGAGACAGCGTTAATTTGAAAGGAATTACTTTCAACAAGCCTATTCCGTTTACAGTTTCGGTTCTGAGGCTGACAGCGACCGTGCTTATTCCGATTTTGGCGTATATCTTTTATGCCGCGGCCGTTATGAAGCGAAAATATGAAAAAGGAAAACGCTTTTGCAATTGGGGGGCAGCTATAATAACAGCGGCGTTCTGCGCTATGGCGGTTGGAACCGTTGCATACAGGCTTGAGACTCCCCTTGCTGAAGAAATGAAGCAGACAAAGGGGAATCAGATAACTCAGGAGCTTGTCGACGCCTTTTCAAATGGTCAGGTAAATCTTCTTGCGGAGCCGTCTGCCGAGCTGCTGGGGATGGATAATCCGTATGATCGTACGGAAAGAGACGTAGTGGGGTGCGATTTTGAATGGGATCATTTACTCTATGACGGCGCGTATTTTTCATATTACGGCATAGCTCCGGTATTATTGCTTTTCTGGCCGTATCATTCTCTGACGGGGTATTATTTTCCGTCTACGATTGCGGTATTGCTCTTTGCGGTTATAGGAATGGTTGGTTTGTCCCTTGCATACATGACCTTTATAAGAAAATGGTTCGGCGGCCTTTCCACAGGTATGGCTTTAGCCGGTCTCATTATAATTCAGCTTGTAAGCGGTATATGGTTCTGTATCGGCAGACCGGATATTTACGAAATTGCAGAATCGGCGGGCTTTGCGTTCCTGACCTGGGGAGCGTGGCTTCTGTTTGACGGCAATATAATCGGACCCGGGAAAATATCATTGGTTAAAACGGCTCTATCATCGCTGATTTTAGCAGTTTCAGTTTTATGCAGACCGACTCTTGCGGTATATTGTATCTGCGCTGCCATATTTATGATTTATGCGATTCCACGGTCGGCAAGCGTTACGGGAGTTTCCGGTTCGAATATAAGAAGGAGCAGATATATCGTTTACATTCTGTGCGCCGCTGTTCCGATGCTTCTAATTGCCTTGATTCAGATGTGGTATAATTATGTAAGGTTTGGTTCGCCGTTTGACTTCGGTATACAGTATTCCCTGACTATAAATGATTTTACTAATGCGCAGTATCATTCAAAGCTTTCGCTGGTACCGGTTTTCAATTATCTTTTCGGTATTCCGTCCTTTGTTATGAGGTACCCTTTTGTATATACGGAATATCAGAGTCTTGACGTTGAAGGCTTTTTGTACGCCGATCTGATAACTAAAAATACATCGGGAATATTTTTCCTTGTTCTCCCTGCCTTTGCTTATTTCCTGTCAGGAAAGGCATTAAAAATGCTGCCGGACAAAAAAAGCAGAATATTATCAATACTGTATATAGGTCTGCCGTGCGTTATAATGCCGGTTATCATTATGGCGGCGGTATGGGAGAGCGGCTATTCTATAAGATACACGGTTGATTTTTCATGGGAAATGGCGATGGGCGCGTTTGCGGTTTTTTTCTGTATTTATCTTAATATGAAAAATCAGACTGTAAAAAAGCTTATGAAGAAATTTTTCATGTTTTCAATGGTATGGGCTATCGCGGTTTCAGGATTTCAGATAGCCGACCAGATGTTCAACAATTCCTTCAACAGCTTTCCGGAAATACAGTATTCTATTGAGCAGGCGTTTGCTTTTTGGAAATAAAGGTTTCTAAAAGTCAAATTATAAATTTAGACAAAATAAAATATTGAGAATGAGTTTGATATTGTATCGGACTCATTCTTTTTAATTTCAAGTAAAATCGTTCGTTGTTGCAGTAAAAACATGCATCCCAAAAGTCAGACGCTTTTGGGGTGCATTTCATTTTACCTTTTTAATATTTTTCTGACGGTAGCCATAAGCTCCGGGAAATTTACGGCGGTTATAAATATTGTTATACCGATTTGCAGGGGAATATAGAATCCCGGCTGATGTACGGCTATAATAGCCATTCCCAGCAGAATTGAAAGGTTCATAACTGTTTTGGTATGGTCCACCTTAAAATAAATGTATCTTCTTGCGTCTATAACGCGTATAATATAGCATGCTACATAGCTTATAAAGCTTGCCGCAACCGCCCCGTGGACGCCGAATTTTTTTATTAATATAATGTTCAGAACTACGTTTAGTACCATGGAAACCATGCTGGTCCAGAAGGAATTTTTCGTATGCTGCGAGGCGGTGTAAATACTGCTGAAAAACAGGTTAAAGCACATCATAAGAACAGCCAGAATCAGAACGGGAGTGTATAAATAGGCTTTTGCATATTCAGGATGGTTGTTGTAGTTCAGCAGTAGTTTTGAAACAGGCTGTACAAGGGTAATAAGAAAAGCGGAGGCTATATACATTATAGACTGGTAGGCTGAAAATACGGTGCCGAAAAACCTTCCCTCACCCTTGTTTCCGTGTTCCGTTATAGCCGACATATTCCACGCCTGGAAAAACACGGTTGACACCATGGAAATAAGGTTCGGCACCTTAGAGGCGGCGGTATAAAGTCCCACTGCGGTATCTCCGGTTTTTCCGGCGGGTCCGTCTATATATTTAATCAGCAGACGGTCTGAAAAGCCTGTTATGATCCACATTATAGCGGTCGGTATCAGCGGAAGTGAAAATCTTACCATCATACGCATTGTGTCTCTATCCGCCCAATAGGGCCTGAAAAACTTGCCCAGACCGGCAATATTCCAAAGGAAAATTCCTGAACAAAGATCTGAGAGTATCATAGCTATCATAAAGCCCTTTATGCCCATCTGGAAATGGGAAATAAATATAATATTAAATATAAAAAGCGTCAGCGTAGCGAGTATGCCGTCAAAGGCGAACAGCTTTACGAAGCCCCTCGAACGTATAAAATTCGAGCATGTAAGTCTGAAAACCGAGGTGCAGACATAAATCATCAGCCAAGGCGTATAGCCTTTAATAAAAGGTATAAGCGAAATAATCGGCGAAAACAGCAGCATTATGATAAGTCCTCCGATCTGAACCATGCATGCTGTTGAAAATATCTGACGCTTGTTGAATTCACGGTCAAGTCCGAATCTTATTATAGCCTCGGACATTGAAAAAGAAAAAACAGGTATCAGAAAGTTTGCGGCGGCTTCGATCAGTTCCTTGCTTCCAAGTATATCCGCGCCCATATAGGTAGTGTAAAGGCGGGTAAGAAAAAGCGTAAGGATTTTTGAGCCGAAAGTGCCTATAGCAAAAATAACAGTATTAAACGCAAGACTTTTATATTTATTCATGTTATAATCTCCGCTTTATTATGATGAGTTTAAGCATATACAATTATTATATCAGATTTTTCCTTAAAATGAAATAGATGGAGGTAAATTTGTTTGTTTATTACAACACTTTTTAATAACGGTAAAGCTTAGAATATTAGAAAACGTAATTAAAAATATAAACGAAGCAGGGGTTATCGGCTGTTTTTTAGCAGTTTTTCACACATTTACCATATATGAAAAGCAAAATATATTGCAATTTTCTTGACGCTGTGATATAATAAACTGTAAACAAGTTCGTTTTTTAAATGAACATTAAGCCGGAAAACTTATAAACAGGCGAAAGGAGTAGATTTGCTTTAACGGCAGATCAAACAATATATATGTGCGGAATAGTTGGATATGTAGGACCCAGGGAATGCACCGACGTTTTGATCGACGCGCTTTCCAAGCTTGAATACAGAGGCTATGATTCGGCTGGAATCGCCGTTTTTGACGGCGGAGAAATAAAGGTTGCAAAATCCAAGGGCAGACTAAAGGATCTTGTTGATAAGATGAATAATACCGAAAAGCCGGGCGGTCATGCGGGCATCGGTCATACAAGATGGGCTACCCACGGAGAGCCTTCGGACGTTAATTCTCATCCCCACAGCGGAAAAAGAGTTACAATAGTACATAATGGAATAATAGAAAATTATAAAGCCCTGAAGGATTTTCTGATTGCTTCGGGACGCGAGTTTCAGAGTGAAACGGACACCGAGGTAGTGGCTCAGCTTCTTGATTATTACTATGAGGGAAATCCCCTTGATACGATTATAAAAACCATGAATGAGCTTGAAGGCTCGTTTGCACTGGGAATTGTATTTTCTGATTTTAAGGATACGGTCTATGCGGTAAGACGTGAAAGCCCTCTGATAGTCGGAGTGGGCGAGGGCGAAAGCTTTATTGCGTCGGACGTTCCCGCAATTCTTAAATATACGAAGGATTATTATCTGCTTGAGCACGACGAGATAGCGGTACTTGATAACAGCGGCGTCAGCGTATATGACAAGCACAAGCAGAAAATAGCGAAGGAGCTTAAAACTGCCGACTGGGATATGGACGCGGCTGAAAAGGGCGGCTATGAGCATTTTATGCTCAAGGAAATTCACGAGCAGCCCTCTGCTGTCAAGACTACGATTACTCCCAGAATAACCGACGGACTGCCTAATCTTGAGGAATGCGGAATAACTCCGCAAAAGCTTAAAAACTTTAATCAGATTTACATTGTTGCCTGCGGTACGGCTATGCATGCGGGGATGGTTGGAAAATATGTTATCGAAAAGCTTGCAAGAGTTCCCGTTGTTGTCGATATTGCGTCAGAATTCAGATACCGCGATCCTTTGATTACTAATAAGGATCTTGTGATTATTATTTCCCAGTCCGGAGAAACGGCGGATAGTCTTGCGGCGATGAGACTGTCTAAAAAGCTGGGGGCTGAAACCCTTGCGATTGTAAATGCAAAGGGAAGCTCTATAGCAAGGGAAGCGGATATGCTAATATATACCCATGCGGGTCCGGAAATTGCCGTAGCCTCCACAAAGGCTTATATGGTGCAGATTGCAGTCATGTACCTTATAGCGTTTGAGCTTGCGCTTGCTGTCGGCGCGATAGACGAGAAGGAGTGCCGCCGGCTTACCCGCCTTCTTCAGGAAATGCCTGAATATATAGCTGAAATTCTTGAGAATAAGGAGGATACGCAGTATATAGCTTCCTCGCTTATAACTGCCGACAGTCTTCTTTATATAGGCAGAGGCCTGGATTATGCGCTTAGCATGGAGGGCTCGCTTAAACTAAAGGAAATCTCCTATATTCATTCAGAATCATATGCGGCAGGAGAGCTAAAGCACGGAACCATATCTTTGATATCCGACGGAATGCCGGTTATTGCTGTAGCGACTCAAAAAGCGCTTTTGGAAAAAACTGTAAGCAATATAAAAGAAGTCAAGGCAAGAGGCGCAAAGGTAATAATGATATGCCGCAGCGGTTATGAACCGGACGCTGACGCGGCGGATTATAAGTTCGGTCTGCCGGATATAGACGATATACTTATGCCGATGGCGGCTGTGGTGCCGTTACAGCTTATCGCTTATTATACCTCTGTCCTGAAGGGCAATGATGTTGATAAGCCGAGAAATCTCGCGAAATCCGTAACGGTTGAATAATGAAGTAATGCTGCTGCGGGAAAAGATTTTTCCGCAGCGGAAAAAATGATGGAGAGCTTATATGAAATTAATAAAAAGAATAGCGGCGGTAATTATTTCCGGTGCGGCAGCATTAAGCTGTTATACATTTTCCTCCGCTGCTGAAGAGGACATTGACGGCGACGCGGATGTGATTGATACGGAGGACGAAGCTTCGGAGGATAGTGATTATATCACCAGCGGCGATTATAAATATTCCGTTAAGGTTTATGACGACGGAAGCGACGTTGCTTTTCTGGAGGAATATACAGGGGACGCCGAAAAGGTGGAGATTCCTGAGGAAATAGACGGCTATAAGGTAAAGGGGCTGGGTAATAAGACCTTTTATCTGAATGACAAAATAACTGAGATAACTATATCTGAAAATCTTGCGGATTTCGGTTATTATCCCTTCTACGGCTGCACTTCTCTTATGGAATTCAAGGTAAATGAAAATAACCCTATTTATACCTCCGACAGCGACGGCGCTCTTGTGGGGAAAGACGGTCTTGCGATAATGGCTTATCCTACGGGAAAAAATCCGGAGAAGTATACGCTTGCAGATGGCATAGTAGCGATAAACTCCAGCGCGTTTGCAATGTGCTCTGAGCTTAAGGAAATAAATTTTCCGGATAGTCTGGAGTATATCGGCAATTTTGTTTTTTCCGAGTGCACGTCTCTGGAATCCATAACGTTCCCCGATTCGGTTTCAGCTCTGGGTAAGTTTGTTTTTTCCGGCTGTACTTCTCTTAAAGACGTTACGCTTCCTGCGAATCTTCAGAAAATAGGCGACGCCGCGTTTTATAAATGCGAATCCCTTGAACTGATTGATTTTCCGATAACGCTGACTGAAATAGGACAGGCTGCTTTCGCGTCTACCGGAATGACTTCGATTAAAATCCCCCCGACCATAACGGCAATCGGATACAGTGCGTTCGGATTTTATACAAATGAAAACGACGAGATAATACTTGACGAGGATTTTGTGGTAATGGGCTACGAGGGAAGCTACGCTCAGACCTACTGTCAGGAAAACGAGGTTACGTTTTTAGCGCTTGACGAAGATGAAGCTGCCGGTTCTGATGAAAAAGCTGAAAATCAGACTTTTTCAAAAAGAGCTATAGTTCTGATTTGCATAGGCGGCGTTTTGGCGGTTGCTGCTGTAATTGCAGCAGTTATAATTATAAAGAAAAGAAAATCGTTAAAAGATAAAGAGGACGGGGAAGAGGAATCCGAAGAAAATAACTATACGGAGGATGAATAATGAAAATTGCCCCGAAAAAAAGTCTTTTTGCTCTGCTCTCGGTTGCCGCGGCAGCGTTAACCCTTTTACCCGCAGCTTATGCCGAGGATGCAAGCGATGAATCGTCTGCAGTTTCTTCTGCCGCTCCTGAGCTTGTTGAGGGAGAAACGTTTACCGATGAAATACTTACCTATAATAAGGCTGAGGGCGGAGTATATATAACCGCGTGCAGCATAAACGCAACGTCTGTAAGCATAGGCGGAGAAATAGACGGATATAGAATATTGGGTATATACGACGGCGCTTTTGCTGAAAGGGACAAGCTTAGGTCGGTGGAAATTTCAGATGAGGTTTCTTATATAGGTACTTCCGCCTTTGCGTCCTGCGAATTGCTTGAGTCTGTCAAGCTTCCCTCCGGTATTACGGAGATACCGGCTCAGTGCTTTGCCGCTTGTTCCAGCTTAAAGGATTTGGAAATACCGGATACGGTAGAGTCGATAGGCGCTTATGCATTCAGCTACTGCGACAATCTCAGCGGTCTTGAAATTCCTGAATCAGTACGTTCGGTAGAAGATTACGCTTTTGCATATTCCAATCTGGGAGATTCGTTAAAGCTGTGGGAAGGTCTTGAAACTCTCGGTTCAATGTCGTTTTATTATTGCAGAGGAATCAAGAATGTGAGTATTCCTGCTTCTCTGACCTCGATAGGCTCCTTGTCGTTTTTGGGCTGCGAGGATTTGGAACGTTTTGAAGTATCTCCCGACAGTCTTTATTTTAAGGAAACTGACGGCATACTTTATTCAAAGGACGAAACTATTCTTGAGATATTTCCGATGGGAAAAAATCTTACTGATTTTACTATACCCGATTCGGTGCAATACATACCGTCAGGCGCATTTTTTGACAATCCATTTTTAGAAAATATAGTTATGCCGGACAGCGTCGAGGCGGTAGGAGAAGCCGCTTTTTCAAATTGCACCGCCCTAAAGAGTATAACTCTTTCAAGTAAGCTTACTGAACTGCCGGGAAGCATATTCTGTGACTGCTCGTCGCTTAAAAGCATAGAAATTCCTCAGAACGTAACCACGATCGGCGACTATGCTTTTTTGGAATGTACGTCTCTTAAAAGCGTAACTATACCTGACGGAGTTGAAGCTATAGGGGAATATGCTTTAGGATTTACCGACGATGACGACGGTGAATTTCACAGGCTTGACGGTTTTGAGATAAAGGCAAATTATGAAACCGCCGCAAGGAAATATGCGAAAAGCAACAGAATTTCCATTGAATATCTGGACGGAAACAAGGATCTGCCTTACATTATAACCTTGATCGTTGTCGGCGTAATCGCTGTGGCGGCAATTTCGGTTATTTCCGTTATTCTGATCAGAAATAAGAAAAAACGCGACGAATTTTACAAAATTTGAATTATTAGCTATAAATACTGTTCATTTTATTATATGAACAGTATTTTTATCTTTAAATATATTTTCGGTCTAAAAAATTTACTGCGGGGATTGAAATTATGTCCTTTTTTTGTTATAATATATAGTATGAATTGAGGTGATCTGAGCAATGAGGGCGGGAGTTTCAACTGCGTGCCTTTATCCTAAGCTGCTCGAGGAATCGGTTTATGACCTGGCGCTTAACGGCATTGCTCATACCGAAATTTTCGTGAATACCGGCAGTGAGCTTGAAAGGAATTATATAAACGGTCTTGCATCTACGCTGAAGCAGTTTGAAGTAACCTGCCGTTCGCTTCATCCGTTTACCTGCGCTATGGAGCCAATGATGTTTTTTTCAGGTTATAAACGACGGGTAGACGATATGCTGGAATTTTACAAAAAGTATTTTGAGGCGATGAATATACTCGGGGCTGAAATTTTTATTTTTCACGGAAACAAGAAAATACCGGATATATCCAAGGAGATTTACTATGAAAGCTTTAGTCGTTTAGCTGAAACAGGCAGGGAATTCGGCATAACAGTCGCGCAGGAAAATGTTGCGCGATGCGTCAGCGGTTCTCTGTCGTTTATGAAGGATATGGTAAGAAACTTGGGCGGCGACGCAAAATTTGTACTGGATACAAAGCAGTCTGTAAGAGCCGGCGAAAGTAACTTCGATATTCTTCGTACACTGGGAAGTCATATCGTTCATGTTCATATCAGCGATCACGGCGAACTGGGAGATTGCCTGCAAATTGGCAGGGGGAGATTTAATATAAGAAAGTTTTTATCTATGCTAAATGAAAATTCTCCCGACTGTTCGGTTATGCTTGAGCTTTATAGGAGTAATTTTGAGGGTATTTCAGATCTGGTTAACAATTATAATACTCTGGTGAGTATGATAGGAAAACTCTGAATAAAGGAAGGAAACAAGCTATGCAATGTCCTTACTGCGGAAACGAGGATACAAAGATCATAGATTCACGCTCGATGGAGCGTAAAAAACGCAGGCGGCGCGAGTGCGGAAAATGCGGGAGACGTTTTACTACCTTTGAAATAATAGAGCGTCCTATGCTTATGGTGATAAAAAAAGACGGAACGTTTGAACCCTTTGACCGCAATAAGCTTATGAGAGGAATTTTCAACGCTATAAAAAAGCGACCGGTTAATATTGAAAGGGTAAATAAGATAGCTGAGGACGTTGAGAATCATTTTGCTAACGCTATGATAAGCCAGACTACCTCCGAGGAGATTGGAAACATGACTCTGGAGCTTTTGAAGGATGTCGACGACGTAGCTTATATTCGGTTTGCTTCAGTCTATAAGGCCTTTACAAGCGTGGAGGGATTTATCACTGCGATCAGCGAGCTTGATAGAAAACATAAATAATACACAAAATTCTACGGTGAAAATTGTCTGTTATGTAGAATTGCTTATTTCTTATAGAAAAATACGCCGCGATATGATATGATAAAAACATCACTATGAAAGAGGTTGATATATAATGTCAAATAATTTTGATTCGGACGATCTGACCGGAATGTATGACACAAATGACATAAATCAGAATAAGGCGCTTTCTATCGTAGCTTACATACCGGTGCTGTTTCTGATTACGTGGCTTGCGGCCGGCCATTCGCCGTATGCCAAATTTAATGCGAATCAGGGACTGATTCTTACTATATTTGCTGCTGCTGCGGCAATCGTAAATAAGTTTATAGGCTTTGTAATAGGCTGGATACCATTTATAGGCGATGTTATTTCGTGGCTTGTCTGGATGGTTCTCAGCATAGCCGTCCTGGCGTTAATGATAATCGGTATTGTAAACGCCGCACAGGGCAAGGCTAAGAAGCTGCCGCTAATAGGCGATCTTATTAACGCTATTCACTGATTTATAAAGGGACGCTTCACAGACGGGGCGTCCCTGAAATATCTGATATAATAAAGGGCTGCGCCGCAGAACCGGCGCTTTAATTATTTTTACCGAAGGGAATGACTTAAAAGCATGCGGGAAATAAATGTCAAGGCTATAGAAAATACCGTAAGGGATCTGTGTATCAAGGCAAATATACATCTTCCGTCAAGTCTGGAAAAAAGAATTAAAGAGGCTGCTGAGGAAGAAATATCTCCGGCCGGAATTAATGTTTTTGACGATCTGAAAGCCAATCTCAGGGCGGCTGACGAGGAAAATATACCGATATGTCAGGATACCGGAATGGCGGTTATATTTGCAGAAATCGGACAGGACGTGCATTTTACAGGCGGGGAATTCGAGCAGGCGGTAAACGCGGGAGTTTCCAGAGGCTATACAGAGGGGTTTCTGCGCTGCTCTGTCGTAGGCGATCCGCTGGAGAGGGTAAATACGGGAGATAATACGCCGGCAGTTATACATACGAGAATAGTTTCGGGAGACAGGGTTAAAATAGATGTGTGTCCAAAGGGTTTCGGAAGCGAAAATATGTCGGCGCTTAAGATGTTTACGCCGTCTGCCGCGACGGATGATATAGTGAATTTTGTTACCGAAACCGTGTCCGGAGCCGGAAGCAATCCATGTCCCCCTATGGTTGTAGGCGTAGGTATCGGCGGAAATTTTGAATACTGCGCTTATCTCGCTAAAAAGGCCTTATGTCGGGACGTTTCTGTCAGAAATTCAAAAAAGCTTTACGCGGATTTGGAAAAGGCTATGCTTGAAAATATAAACCGCTTGGGTATAGGTCCTCAAGGCTTCGGAGGATTAATCACTGCTCTTTGCGTTAATATTGAGGAAGCGCCGACTCATATTGCAGGGCTTCCTGTAGCGGTAAATATAGGCTGTCATGTAACTCGTCACGCGGGAGCTGTTATTTAATATTGAAAGGCTATTATGAAAAATTTATTATTTATAGGCGATGTTGTCGGAAAAAGCGGCTGCGATTTTCTGGCGTCACGAATATACAGTATGAAAAAAAAATACTCAGTGGATATAACCGTAATTAACGGAGAAAACTCTGCGCAGGGGAACGGAATAACCGCTTATTCAGCGGGACTTATAAAAAACAACTGCGGAGCCGACGTTATAACAACCGGCAATCACTGTTATAAACGACGTGATTCCTTGGCTATATACGATGAGGAGTATATAATAAGACCTGCCAATTATCCGGAGGGCTGTGCAGGAAGAGGACTGTGCATTATAGATATGGGCTCTTATAAGGCGGCTGTGGTAAATCTTATGGGTACCGTTTATATGGAGCCGCTTGATAATCCTTTTACTGTGGCAGAAAATATTTTAAAGGATATAGGAACGCCCAATATTTTTGTGGATTTTCATGCCGAAGCAACTGCTGAAAAAAAAGCGATGGGCTATTTTCTTTCCGGAAAGGCGACCGCCGTTATGGGGACGCATACTCATGTCCAGACGTCTGATGAAGCTATAATTGACGGACATACGGGCTATATAACCGACGCCGGCATGACAGGCCCTGAAATATCGGTGCTTGGCGTAGATGTAAAACCGGCTGTGGATAAGCTGCGGTTTAAGTTTCCTGTCAGGTTCAAAGAGGCTGAAACTCCCTGTTTTATTAACGGAGTGGTAGTAACGTTTGATGAAAAAGTGGGCAAATGTACTAAAATTACAAGAATAATTGAGAGATAATTCACAATTTTTAAAGCTGACTATTGAAAAACAAATCCGAATGTTGTATAATGAATGTGTATTAAAACCAGCTTAATATATGGTTATTATTATCAGTATTAAACAGATCAGCTATTTTCATGGAGGTCAAAACAATGGAAATTTTAAAGGTTTCATCACACTCCTCTCCCAATTCAGTTGCAGGAGCGATCGCAGGAGTAATTCGTGAACAAAGAGCAGTTGAGGTTCAGGCAGTGGGCGCGGGCGCTGCAAATCAGGCAATTAAGTCTATAGCTATTGCAAGGGGTTACTTAGCTCCTATCGGAGTAGACTTAATCTGTATTCCTGCGTTTGCTAATATTCAGATAGACGGCGAGGAAAGAACGGCTATTAAGCTTATTTGTGAGCAAAGATAAATAAAACGGCGGTTTAGCGGGCGGTCGATAAAGAAGTATAATAAAGGCGCTTTTGATATTCATGTCAGAAGTGCCTTTGCGTTTGTTACGCTATTGATTTTTCAGCAGATTTCCGCTATAATAAGCTAAGCGATAAATCAGAACTTGGAGAGTAATACTATGCATATTGAAATAATTAATAAAGACAGCTTTTGCGTAATAGGAAAAAAAGGCTCTACTGATATGGGAACAGGTTTCATTCAGAAATTGTGGAATGAAGCAAATACACATTTCAATGAAATCTCCAATTTGGTAAAAAGAGATGATGAAGAAAAACCTTTGGCTTGTTGGGGTGCTATGAGCGATTTTTCTATGAGTTTTATGCCGTGGGAAAACAACTTCACTCGTGGTAAATACCTTGCAGGTGCTGAATGTTTGGATGAGGCTCTGGCTCCTGAAGGATGGGTTAAATGGACAGTACCTGGGTTTAAATATATAAAAATTCGTTGCGATGATTTGGATACATTTCCTAATGGTTTAAAATATTTAGAAGAACACGGATATAAACTTGTTGGTGCAGTACACGATTTCACAGATATAAAAACAGGTCAGAATTATATGTGTTTTCCAATTGAAATAAATCAAATTTCAGTTTATCAAACAGTGTTACATAAAAAATCCCAAAAAGATTTTTCTTTTTGGGATTTACATCTATATGACCATCCGTCTTTAACCGCCGTTTTTTTGTTTTATGGAAGTAAAAAAGGACGGCTTAACCGTCCTTTTTAATTAACATCAGAATTCTGTTTTTTTGTTTAAATAGTTTTCAAGCTCTTCTATCCTGATTCTTTCCTGTTCCATCGTATCTCTATTTCGGACTGTCACACAACCGTCTTTTTCAAGAGTGTCAAAGTCATAGGTAATGCAGAAGGGCGTTCCTATTTCGTCCTGACGGCGGTATCTCTTTCCTATTGTACCCGTTTCATCGAAGGTAACCATAAACTTCTTTGAAAGCATTTCAAAGACCTCTTCAGCCTTTGGAGTGAGCTTTTTAACCAAAGGCAAAACTGCCGCCTTGTAAGGCGCAAGAGCAGGGTGAAGACGCATAACTGTTCTGACTTCCTTCTTTTCGTTGCCGTTTTTGTCCGTTGAGATAAGCTCCTCCTCGTCGTAGGCTTCTGTAACAATAGAAAGGAACAATCTTTCAACACCGAGGGAAGGCTCGATAACGTAAGGTATGTATTTTTCATTAGTTTCAGGATCAAAGTATTCAAGCGATTTTCCGCTTGTTTTGATATGCTGGGTAAGGTCGTAGTCCGTTCTGTCGGCAACGCCCCAAAGTTCTCCCCAGCCGAACGGGAAAAGATATTCGAAGTCAGTCGTTGCCTTTGAATAGAAACAAAGCTCCTCGGGAGAATGATCTCTAAGGCGGAGGTTTTCTTCTTTCAGTCCAAGGCTGATTAGGAAGTTTCGGCAGAAGCTTCTCCAATATTCAAACCATTCAAGGTCTGTACCGGGCTTACAGAAAAATTCAAGCTCCATCTGTTCAAATTCACGGACGCGGAAAATAAAGTTTCCCGGAGTAATCTCATTACGGAAGGATTTGCCTACCTGAGCAACGCCGAAGGGGATTTTTTTTCTGGTAGTACGCTGGATATTTGAAAAGTTTACGAATATACCCTGAGCGGTTTCAGGACGGAGATAAAGCTCGGATTTTGTATCCTCTGTAACTCCCTGAAACGTCTTGAACATAAGATTAAACTGTCTTATATCAGTAAAATTGGATTTTCCGCAGTTAGGACAGCAGATTTCGTGATCTCTGATATAGTCGGTCATCTGTTCGTTTGACCAGCCGACGACGTTTGTACCGTCGAAATCCTCAATAAGATTGTCAGCTCTGTGGCGGGTTTTGCATTCCTTGCAGTCCATCAAAGGATCTGAAAAGCCGCCTATATGACCTGACGCAACCCATGTCTGAGGATTCATCAGAATAGCGCTGTCGAGGCCCACGTTATATTTATTTTCCTGAACGAATTTTTTAAGCCAAGCCTTTTTTATATTATTTTTCAGCTCAACGCCAAGCGGACCGTAATCCCAGGTATTAGCAAGACCGCCGTAAATTTCAGAACCCGGGTAAACAAATCCCTTGGATTTGCATAGGTCGACGATTTTGTCCATTGATTTCTCTTTATTAGATAACATTTAAGCGCATCCTTTCACAGTTTAAAATCATTCTATTTTATTTTACTCTAAACTGTAAAAAAAGTCAATACGGGTAAGCATTTTAGCTTTTTTAAAAAGCAAAATAAAAGTTTGGTCAAGCTTTTCAAAGCTTGCGGATTCCAAAGGCGGAGCCTTGGACGCCCTCCGCAGAGGGCGGAAAGCCTTGCCTTAGAGGAGCTCCGCAAAGGGTGAATTTTCAAATAGTCCTTACGGACTGTTTGAAAAGAGGGAACGCCCTGCGATAGAGGGCGTTCCTTTATTTAGCTTTTTAAAAAGCTAAGTAATTGCTTTTACGAAAAGTATAGTAAAAGTTATTTTTCATTTCTTTGCTCGCACAAAGAAACGAAACAAAGAAATGCGCCGGCTCAAACGCCGCCGGACCGCTTATGCCGCATAAAGCGGCAAATTTTATACATTAAATTATAAAGCTAACTAAATTGACTCCCATTAAAAGCTTACATATCTCGGATGGGAAATGCTCCTATGCTTTATAAGAATGTGGTTTAAGAAAGATAAAAGTTTGGTCAAGCTTTTCAAAGCTTGCGGATTCCAAAGGCGGAGCCTTGGACGCCCTCCGCAGAGGGCGGAAAGCCTTGCCTTAGAGGAGCTCCGCAAAGGGTGAATTTTCAAATAGTCCTTACGGACTGTTTGAAAAGAGGGAACGCCCTGCGATAGAGGGCGTTCCTTTATTTAGCTTTTTAAAAAGCTAAGTAATTGCTTTTACGAAAAGCAAGGTAAAAGTATTTTTCATTTCTTTGCTCGCACAAAGAAACGAAACAAAGAAATGCG
>OLNW01000053.1_pt1 | contig 140205 bp, 143 predicted proteins | sample 1672121 | NCBI WGS metagenome assembly OLNW01 (sample SAMEA3136648, study PRJEB25190) | human gut metagenome
TTGAAAATAAAGCTGATGCTGATAAAATTGCTAAACAAATTCTTGTAAATAAAAGAAGTAGAGAAACAGCAGAAAAAACAAGGGTAAATATAAAGAAAAAACTTACTGGCTCAATTGATATGAATAATAGAGTTGAAAAGTTTGTAAACTGTCGTTCTAAAGATGTTTCAAAAAGAGAGCTTTATATAGTAGAGGGTGACTCTGCTCTTGGTTCAGTTATGCTTGGTAGAGATGCCGAATTTCAAGGAATTATGCCAATAAGAGGTAAGATACTTAATTGCCTTAAAGCAAATTATGATAGAATATTTAAGTCAGATATTATTACTGATTTGCTTAAAGTAATTGGCTGTGGTGTTGAGTTAAAAGCGAAACATAATACCAGTAAAGACTTAAATAGCTTTGATATAAATAATTTAAGATGGGATAAAATCATAATATGTACAGATGCTGATGTTGATGGCTATCAAATTAGAACACTTGTTTTAACAATGATTTACAGATTAGTCCCAACTCTTATTGATGAACATAAAGTATTTATTGCTGAATCTCCGCTTTATGAAATAACTACAGGTTCAGGTAAAAAAGAGAAAACTTATTTCGCTTATACAGAAAAAGAAAAAACAGACATTTTAACAAAAATCAATGGTAATTATAAAATTCAACGCTCTAAAGGTCTTGGTGAAAATGAGCCAGAAATGATGTGGCAAACAACTATGAATCCAGAAACTAGAAGACTAATTATGGTTATGCCAGAAGATGCTAAAATGACTTCTGATACCTTTGATTTGCTTCTTGGTGATAACCTACAAGGTAGAAAAGAGCATATTGAAACTGAAGGATATAAATATATTGATTTAACAGAATTAAGTTAAGGAGGGTATTAATAATGGCTAATAACAAATATATAGAACAGCATATTACTGATACTCTTGAACTTAACTATATGCCTTATGCAATGAGTGTTATTGTTTCAAGAGCAATACCAGAAATTGATGGTTTTAAACCTGCTCACAGAAAACTTCTTTATACTATGTATAAAATGGGACTTTTAAACGGTGCAAGAACAAAGTCAACTAATGTAGTTGGACAAACTATGAAACTTAATCCTCATGGTGATGCTACCATTTATGAAACAATGGTTAGACTTACTAGAGGCAATGACGCCTTACTTCATCCTTTTATTGATAGTAAAGGTAACTTTGGTAAGGTTTATTCTGGAGCAATGGCTTATGCAGCGTCAAGATATACAGAAGTGAAACTTGATAGTATATGTAGTGAGATATTTAAGGATATTGATAAAAATACAGTCGATTTTGTAGATAATTATGACGGTTCTTTAAAAGAACCAGTGCTTTTCCCAACAACATTTCCTAATGTACTTGTAACACCTAATAAGGGTATTGCTGTTGGTATGGCTAGTACAATATGTTCATTTAACTTGCGTGAAGTATGTGAGGCAACAGTGCAGTATATTAAAAATCCTGATGTAGACTTAAAAGAGTATTTAAAAGCACCAGATTTTACAACAGGTGGCGAATTAATATATAATGCTGATGAAATATCTAAAATATACAATACTGGCAAAGGTAGCTTTAAAGTAAGAGCAAAATATAGATTTGATAAGAAAAATGGTATAATTGAAATATATGAAATACCATATACAACAAATATTGAATCTATAATTGATAAAATAATTGACTTGGTTAAACAAAATAAAATCAAGGAAATTAATGATGTAAGAAATGAAACCGACTTGAACGGTTTAAAAATTGCGATAGATATAAAAAGAAGTGCTGACCCAGAAAAACTTATGACTAAACTTTATCAAATGACACCACTTACAGATAGTTTTAGTTGTAATTTTAATATACTTGTTAATGGTTCGCCAAAAACAATGGGTATTAAAAGTATACTTGACGAATGGATAGAATTTAGAATGTCTTGTATTAAAAGACAGGTTGCTTTTGATTTAGTAAAAAAAGGCGATAGACTACATTTGCTTCAAGGACTTGAAAAAATACTTCTTGATATTGATAAGGCTATTAAAATAATAAGAGAAACTGAAGAAGATAGTAGGGTTATACCTAATCTTATGTCAGGATTTAATATTGATGAAGTTCAAGCTGAATTTGTGGCAGAAATAAAGCTTAGAAATCTTAATAAAGAGTATATATTAAAACAAACAAAGGCTATAGATGACCTTAAAAATGAAATTGAAGAACTTGACGATATTCTTCATCACGAAAGCAAAGTACTTAAAATTATAATTTCTGATTTAAAACAGGTTGCTAAAAAATTTGGCAAAGATAGAAAAACAGATATTATTTACGAGGCTGAAATTAAAAAAATGGATACTGATGATTTTATTGAAGATTATCCAGTAACACTATTTTTAACTAAAGAGAATTATCTTAAAAAGATAACTATGGTTTCGTTACAGGCTTCAATGAGAGTATCTGCTGAACATAAACTTAAAGAAAATGATGAAATAGTTCAAACTATTGAGGTAAATAATAAAGCTGAACTTCTTATGTTTTCAGATAAACAAAATGTATATAAGATTAAATGTTATGATTTAGCCGAATGTAAAACAAGTAGTATAGGTGATTATCTTAATAATGTTTTAGTTATGGATGCTGATGAAAAAATAATATATATTACTAACAGCAATCAATATAAGGGCTATATGCTTTTTGTATATGAAAATGGTAAAATTGCTAAAGTAACAATGTCTAGCTACGAAACTAAAACAATGAGAAAGAAACTTATTAATGCTTATAGTGATAAAGCTAACCTTGTTAGTGCAATTTATATACCTGATGATATGGATATAGTATTAGTTAGAGATAATGATAAAGCAATGCTATTAAATACTGAACTTATTCCAGAAAAACAAACGAAGTCTACAGCTGGTGTTAATGTGTATACATTAAAGAAAAATAGCAAACTTACAAGAGTTATTAATAAAGATGCTTTTAAATCAGAAAATATTGAATATTATCGTTCAACTAAAATACCAGGAACAGGGCATTTTATAAATGACTCTGATAAAGATTTTAATAATTTTCCTAAACAAATGAATTTATTTAATTAGTATAAAAACCGTTGCATAATTAATATGTGACGGTTTTTGTGTAATTTGCTATAAAATCAGATATAAAAATTGTGAAATATTAAATTATCATAATGCTTGACAAATTTAACATTATAGATTATTATATATACATAAGATAACTAAAGAGTTATACAAGATGTGAAAGGAGCTGAGACCACCAGAAACGGTATTTAGTCATATAGTTTGAAAACTGTAACATTTACAAAAGTATTTAGTAAAATTTATCACTAAATTGACATTGTTTAATAAATGAAAAATAAATATTGTAATTGTGTAGAAAATAGCATATATACATTACAGTTTAATATAATTATAATGACAAGGATTTTTGTATACAACTAAAAAATAGTTTGTATATTCAAATGATTTATTTATTTGAAAAGATGTAAAACAAGTAGTAAAAAACACTAACTATTAGCAATATAAATTATTTATATTAATTATGTTTTAACGCTTTGTGGATAATAAATCAAAGATAAAAATTGAATAAAAATTATAGTCAATCAATCAATATTTAATATAACTGTTATAGGTAATAAATGGGGATTTATAGAGAAGTGTATTTATACTTAATAACAAAAATGTTTCAATATTGATAGTTATGTGAACTAATGTGTGGATTTTAATATTAAGTAAATTAATAATTAGGGTTATTAATTCTGGTAATTATATTAAAACTGCAACAGTTCAGTTAATTAAGCATAATAAAATAATAAGTATAATTGATTAAAAGAAAAAAAGTTTTATAATTTTAGAAAGTGAATAAAATGATTGATGAATCAATGAGATAGCTTGTTATCTATTTTACTAAATGGTATGTAGATAACAAGCTTTTCTTATGTTTAAATATATGAAATTGATGATAATATATAAGAGAGTTAGTTAAATATTAAGTATAGTAGAACTTATGCAGGTATTATTATTAAGGGATTTATACAAGATAATATTGTTAGGCTAAAGAATTTTTATATAAAGAAAATATATTTAGTTAGATGGTGAACAGTTAAATGGGGGCTAATTAATAGCTTTATAATTAAATAAAAATATTAATACAATATTTACGATATTAATGAGTTTAAAATTAGTGTTTAGAATATAGTTAGTAATTTGTTGAAATACAAGGTATTGGATATAATTTTTTTGTTAATTCTTCGTAAAACTTGTGTTTTACGAACTCTTAAAAACACCCTATTATTTATATTTATATTTTTATTTATATTTGTAATGTTATTTAGCTATAAATTTTTTAATTTACTATTCAAGGTGTATATTTATAATATTATTTCTATTAAATTTTAATGTTTACAGCTTTTTGTGTAACAGAAATATAATCAGCTATTTAAAATTTAAAATAAAAATATATGATTTTATAGTTTGTAGTAAGAATATTTATCATTGAATAGATATTAATAAGTTATAACTAAATAATGCACCTTAACATTATTTATAACATTAAGGTGCATATTTATAATTTTATGGATATAATTTAATTACTTTAATTCACTAGTCTTTAACCAATCCTGGTCATCATAGTCTTTGTTTTCGCCAACCATACCCCAAATAAATGTATAAGCCTTAGTACCAACACCACTGTGAATAGACCAACTTGGAGAAATAACAGCACTTTCATTTCTCATAACAATGTGTCTAGTTTCGTCTGGCTTACCCATCATATGGAATACTACATTGTCATCATCCATATCGAAGTATAAGTAAACTTCCATTCTTCTCTCGTGTGTATGACATGGCATAGTGTTCCAGTTAGAACCTGCATCAAGCTTAGTAAGACCCATAGCTAACTGACAGCTACCGTATTCAACGCCATCTCTCTGAGAAAGTCTTGCAAATACTTCATCGTGAATATACTGGTTAATAGTTCTCTTATTACAATCTTCTAATGAACCTAAAGGCTTATGATTAGCATCATCATAGCTAATAAGAACTGTAGGATATGTCTTGTGAGCAGTTGCTGAGTTCATATAGAATTTAGGTGGATTCTTAGGGTCCTTTGCTGAGAAAGAAATTTCCTTAGTACCCATACCAACATAAATAGCATCACCATTATTTACAGTATAGTCTTTACCATCAACTGTAACAATACCGTCACCACCAATGTTAATTGCACCAAGTTCTCTTCTCTCAAGGAAATATGTAGCTGCAAGTTCCTTACTACCTTCAAGCTTTAATGCTTCAGTAGTTGGAGTAATACCACCAAAAATAATTCTATCGTTGTGGCTATATACAAGCTTCATTTCACCAGGTACAAATACCTTTTCAACTAAGAAATGCTTTCTTAATGTTTCAGTATCATAATGCTTAACATCATCGTAGTGATTTGAATATCTAACTTCTAAATTCATTTTGAATTTACCTCCATTTTTAAAAAAGGCTGAAGGCCTAACGCCTTCAGCCCTAAATTAATCAATTTAATAACTTAAGATTAAAATTATCTCTGAACTCTACCAGAACCGTCGCAGTTTTCAACTTCGCTTCTAGTAACAAGGTTAAAGTCACCAGGGATAGTGTGCTTAAGAGCAGATGCAGCAACAGCAAAGTTAAGAGCATCCTTCATATTCTTACCATCCATAAGACCACAAATTAAACCACCAGCAAATGAATCGCCGCCACCTACTCTATCTACGATAGGCATAATGTCAAATCTGTTAGATCTGTAGAATTCTCTTGTCTTACCATCCATAATACAAGCAGACCAACCATTGTGAGAAGCTGAGAATGATTCTCTTAAAGAAGAGATAACATACTTGAAGCCAAACTTATCACACATCTGGTTGAAAATATCCTGGTAACCAGCCATTTCGAGCTCACCAGAAGTTACATCAGTGTTACCTGGCTTGAAACCAAGAACCTTTTCAGCATCTTCTTCGTTACCAATACAAACATCAACATACTGCATTAAGTTAGTCATAACCTTCTGAGCCTTTTCAGATGACCAAAGCTTCTTTCTGAAGTTAAGGTCACAAGAAACTGTAACACCCTTAGCCTTAGCAGCCTTACAAGCAGCTTCAGTAACCTCAGCAGCTAAGTCAGATACAGCTGGAGTAATACCAGTAAAGTGGAACCAGTCAGCACCTTCGAAGATTGCATCGAAATCAAACTGATCAGCAGTAGCAGTAGAGATAGAAGAATGAGCTCTATCATATACTACATTTGATGCTCTCATAGAAGCACCAGTCTCTAAATAGTAAATACCAAGTCTTTCACCGCTCTTTACGATGTGCTTAGTTTCAACACCGTACTTTCTTAAAGCAGCAATTGCACACTCGCCAATAGGATTTTCTGGTACAGCAGTAACGAATTCTGCCTCGTGACCATAGTTTGATAATGAAACAGCTACGTTAGCTTCACCACCACCGTAGTTAACATCAAACTCGTCAGCCTGAATAAATCTTTCGTTATTTGGTGTAGATAATCTTAACATAATCTCACCCATAGTAACTATCTTGCCCATTGGAATAATCCTCCTTAGAATTAAATAAATTTATTATGTATATTAATACATAACTCTATGATTAAATTATATCATATAAAAATTAAATTTTCAATAGTGTTTTACAATTTTTACAGTAATATTTCATAAACATTTCATCTAATAAATATATTATTGAAAGTTTTTCCAGTAATCATCAATTTTATGATTTTCTAATGCTTGAAGATAGCTATCAGCAATATCAAAGATTTCACTTTCATCTCCAATTAAAAATTTGGCACTATCGCCCTTTCCTGTAACATTTTCCTTTTTATTAGGGGTTTCCAACCAAGCTCTAAATTCCTTTTCCCAACTGTCAGCACCGCTTTCGCCGATTTCATCATAACATAACATTTCTTCTTTAACTTCATATATAAAATCTTCAATATCCATTCTAATCATTTTCTGTTCCTCCAATTATTTTTAAACCAAAGTAATCATAACCTATTTTCGTTACAACTCTTCCTCTAGGTGTTCTCTTTATAAAGCCTTGCTGAATTAAATATGGTTCATAAACATCTTCAATAGTTTCAGCTTCTTCACCAATAGAAACAGCAAGAGTTTCTACACCAACTGGACCACCGTCAAATTTTTCTATCATACATAACAGTAATTTTTTATCAATTAAATCAAGTCCATTTTTATCAACTTCTAGTATATCAAGACTATCTTTTGCGACAGTTTCATTTATAGCTCCATTATACTTAACTTGAGCAAAATCTCTAACCCTTTTTAATAATCTGTTTGCTATTCTTGGTGTACCTCTTGAGCGTCTAGCTATTTCAATAGCTCCAGCTTCATCAATATCAATATTTAAGACTCTAGCAGACCTAATAACTATAGTTGACAATTCTTGAGGTGTATATAACTCTAATCTATTAATTACACCAAACCTATCTCTTAAAGGAGCTGTTAAAAGACCTATTCTTGTAGTTGCTCCAATTAAAGTAAATTTAGGAAGGTCAATTCGTATACTTTTAGCATCAGCACCTTTTCCGATTACTATATCTAGTACAAAATCTTCCATAGCCGGATATAGCACTTCTTCTATCAATCTATTAACTCTATGTATTTCGTCAATAAATAGAATATCACCTTCGTTAAGATTGTTTAAAATAGCTGCCATATCACCAGGTCTTTCTATAGCAGGGCCAGATGTTGTTCTAATATTAGCATTCATTTCATTTGCTATTATATTGGATAATGTAGTTTTTCCAAGTCCAGGTGGTCCATATAGTAATACATGGTCAAGAGGTTCATTTCTTTGTTTTGCAGCCTCAATATAAATTCGCATATTTTCCTTTACTTTTTTCTGTCCGATATATGAATCTAGCGTTATTGGTCTTAAACTTTCTTCTGTATTACAATCTTCTATTTTCACATCAGGAGTAATAATTCTATCTCCTGTGTCTAAAATTCTTTTTCTATCCATAATTGACTCCTAAAGTAACTTCAATGCTAAGCTAATAATTTTAGCACTATCCATATTTTCTGTATATACAGCCTCTACAGCCTTTGCAGCCTCAATTTTGCTAAAACCTAATGCTACAAGTCCAGCAATAGCATCATTTTTCTCATCTTTATTTTCAACAAATAAATTAGATTGTATACTATAATTACTTGCATCTGTGCTAAATCCAGATACTTTATCTTTAAGTTCAAGAATAATTCTTTCAGCCGTTTTCTTACCTATTCCTTTGCCAACACATAGAGCATTTCTATCTTGATTGCTTATTGCCAACACAACATCACTTGGACTTAAATCATTTAACATAGATAATGCACCTTTAGGTCCAACTCCGCTAACTGTAATAAGCAAATTAAAAATATTTAATTCATCCATATTTAAAAAGCCGAAAAGTTGCAAGGAGTCTTCTTTAACATCTAAGTAAGTAAATATTTTAATATCATTATTAATATGAGGCAAATTGTATGTAGTTCTTGTTGAAACATAAATATTATAGCCAATGCCATTATTATCAACAACAATACTGTTTTCACCTATATATACCAACTCACCTTTAATATAGCTTATCATATAAATCTCCATTCAATAAACATTTGTTCGGTAATATAATTATAAAACACTAAAAATCTTATGTCAATATAAAAAAGCAGATATTTGTAATTTATCTGCTTTTAATGTATTAAGTTAATTTATTAAATTATATAATAGCATTTTGATTTTTTATATTTAACTCTAGCTTTATTGTTGTTCCCTTATCAACTTCACTTTCGAGATTAATTGTTCCGTTGTAGTAATTTACTATATGTTTAACTATAGCTAAACCTAAACCTGTACCTCCAACTTTTTTGCTTCGTCCCTTGTCAACCCTATAAAATCTTTCAAATACCCTACTTTGGTCTACTTTAGGAATACCTATACCAGTATCACTAACTTCTACACAAATTTTATTATGAACTTTAGCTACAGTAACGCAGACTTTACCATTTGGTAGATTATATTTAATAGCATTTGAAATAAGATTATTAAATAATGTATAAAATTTTGACTTTTCTTCGTAAATTATTATGTCATTACAGAAAATTTCTAATTTTATATTATTTTCCTTAATCATAGGTTCAAATTCTTTTGTCAAATCTTCAAGCATTGTTTTTATGTTAAATTCTGATTTATCTTTGCGTCCTCTACCTGATTCAATTCTTGATATAGACAAAATGTCATTAATAAGGTTTGTTATATTATCAGTTTCTTTTCCAATTCGCATTAAAAATTCTTTTTTCTGTTCATCACTATAAGGAATTCCACTTGTTAAAAGCTCTGAATAGCCTTTAATTGATGTGATTGGAGTTTTAAGTTCGTGGGAAGCATTTGCAAAAAAGTTTTCTCGCATTTGCTCGTTTTGCCTAATAGCTGTAACATCAATAAGAAGTATAATTGCTCCACCGTGGTCTTTTTCGATTACGCCTTTCATTACTCTTGATATATGTACAGATATTATTCTTCCATCTTCAAGCGAAATATCAAAAATACTATCTTTTCTTAAATTAATTGCATTATTAACTGCTTCAACTATTTCCATATTTCTTGTATAATGTATAATATTAAGAAATTTTTTCTTATTTTGACATTCAAATATTTCTCTAGCCGCAGTATTTATACCTATTACATTTTTTTTGTAATCAATAAATATAAGTCCATCTTTCATATTATCAAGAATATATTCAGTCCTTCTATTTATTTCCGTTACGCTATTCATTGCCTTTTCAATTCGTTCCGATAAAGTGTTAATTGCATTAGATATAGCATCTAACTCTTTGTATTCGTAATGTTTTAGCTTTAAATCTTCCCCACTTTGTATTTTCAAAATTTCATTTGTAAGTTCTTGTAGAGGTTTGGTAATCCTTTTCATAACTCTACTGCTTATAATCATTGCTAAAAGCAATGTTATAATTGTTGTTATTATACTTGTTGGCAACAAAGTCTTTATAAAAACCAGTTTATTACTATATGGAATTGCTAATCTAATTATATTATTTGTATCTTTTGATTTTTTAGCTATGTACAACATACCTAATTTTAAAGACTCTGAATACCTTATAATTACACCAACATTTCCTTTTTCGGCACTTATTATTTCTGGTCTATTATTATGATTTTCAAGTCTTCCTAATTCTTTATCTGTTTCTGCAATTACATTGCCATTAGGTGAAATTATTGTTATTCTTGAATTTTTTAATCGTATAAATGACTGAATTTCAGATATGCTGGATTGCAAGTCGTTATAATCAACATATTCATCAATTTTATCTATAATTTCAACCATTTGTGATTTTGTTTCCTTTAAAGTATAACTACTGTATAAATAAGAAAAAATTGCAGAGTAAACCGCCAATGCAATTAACACAATAACTATTACTCTTTTATATATAGACTTAAACATAACATCAATCCTTACTCATTCTATATCCCATACCTCTTACTGTTTTAATATATTCACCAGCAGGAGAAATTTTTTGTCTTAAAGTTCTTATATGTATATCAATTGTCCTTGTTTCTCCAGTATACTCATATCCCCATATTTTATTTAAAAGTTCATCTCTTGTAACAACTCTATGAGTATTGTCGATAAGATATAATAGAAGTTCATACTCTTTAAATGTGAGAACAACAAGTTTTTCATTTACAAAAACTTCTCTTGTATCAGTATTAATTTTTAAACAGCCCATTTCTTTATAACTAATGGTATCTTCTTCTGTTCTTCTAAGTTGTGAACGAACTCTAGCCATAAGTTCCATTACACTAAAAGGTTTTGTCACATAATCATCAGCTCCGCTATCAAGACCAACAACTTTATCAACTTCGCTATCCTTAGCAGTAAGCATAATAATAGGCATTTTTTTAAATTTATCATTATTCCTTAATATTTTAACTGCCTCTGTTCCTTGCATTCCAGGAAGCATAATATCAAATATAGCAAGGTCAGGTTTAATTGTTTTCATCTTTTCTAAAGCCTCTTCAGCTGTTTCAAAATCATATACTGTATGATTATATCCTTCCAAAGCAACTTTAACTAAAGCTCTTATACTTTCGTCATCCTCTGTTAAAAATATATTTTTACTCAAAACAAAATCCTCCTTTGATTATTTTAAATATTATTTACATTTATTCTACATATTTTGATTATACAATATTTTATTGTTTGTTTATAGGTATTTATGTATAATAATTGTAAAATTTAAGTAAATCATTATTTTACCTAAATTTTACAATTAAAATTATTTTGTTATTATAAGTTTATTATTTTCAATTGAAACTGTAGGAATTACTGTGTTGTTATTGTTATTATAGTTATCCATAAGTTTATCTAAATCTACTTTATCTGTTCTATCAAAGTATGAATATATATAATTTGACGCACTGTCATTGTTATTTTTACTTGCAACTATTTCAGAAGGATTTTTTGCTTTAACAATTACCGAATCTCGGCTTAATTCTATGTTTTTTGAAGCATAATTAATTAACTCATCATAATTGTTAAAATCATCAGATATAATAATTGCTTTATTATGACCTAGATACATATTGCCTTTTGTTTTAACATTTATATTTTCTATTGTTTCTTTTAATGATTTACCTTTACCAGATGTTATATTTTCCTTTTGATTGTCTTCGTCAGTTAAATCAGCTATAGCCATAGTTAAATCATAACCATTTTTATTGTCAATGCCTATAGCCATTACATAATCTCTGTTTTCTAACTCTCTTACATTTTTACAACCTGTTAATGATAATATAATAAATAAAGAAAAAATTATTTTAGTCAACTTTTTTCCTCCTACATAATATATAAAACATAGGTATGAAAATTACAGTAATTAATCCACCTATAATTTGCAAAAAGCAGTATGTTCTAATAGAGTTATAATCATTGTAAAAATAACTTATTATTAAGACAAATAATGTCATAAATATAAGACCAGCTTTTTTATCAATATTTAGGTTTTTCATAAAATCAATAGTAACTGTATAATAAATAAAAATAGAAATTAAGGCACTTATAGTCCATAAAGATATAAATATACCTTCTTGCCTTTTTATAAATACACTAGGCAAGTTAGCTGTATACATAAGTTCAAATAACGGATATTGAGATTTTTTTACACCAACAATACCTAATCTGCCTATTATGACAAAAGTAATAAATGTAATTAATAAAATGCTAATAATAACGCTTGTTAATACATTTTTTTTGCCTTGTGATAAAAAAGGTTTCAAAAGTATTATAATTTCAGCAATATTAATTATTAACCCATAAGCCAAAAGTTTTGGAAAATTACTTATTCTAAAATCAATATTATTAAATTTTATATCTAGTGTAGATGTTATATAAACATATATAGTTCCAATAAAAATAAACCAAAATAACATTTGTGCAACTCTAGCAATAGTTTCAATTCCTTTATATGCTGCGTAGCCTATAGCGAGCATAATAATTAAAATTATTTGACCTATATACATATTATTTAACAAAACAGTTTTTACAGCATTTCCAAGTATTCTAATTGATAATATAATTACAAGAATATTTTTAACCGAATAAATAAATGACAATACTTTGCTATCATTTATACTAAAATCAGAATAAATAGCAATTAAACATAGTAAAAATGCAATTAAACTTATAATAATACATTCCATTATACTGTTTACAAGCATTGGTAATATTAATATTTCAAAACCTAAAGATGCAATTATAACTAAGGCTTGCACTTGAGCTATAGATATTTTATTGTTCATTATTGTCCTCCTCAAGCCTTTTAAAAAAAATATGTTTTTCTTTTTTATTGTATGGAAATCTAAAAATTGTATCTTTCATTTTTTTATATCTTTTTTCATTTACTCCAGAAAAAGGTGCTACATAACTTACGCCAAAACTATTAATACCTGCAATGTGCAAAAGTACAATTAATAGCCCTGAAACAAAACCTACAAGTCCTCCAATAGCGGACATAAATATAATAAAATATTTCGTCAGTCTATATGCTGATACTAAAGCAATATTAGGTATAGCAAAACTACATATAGCAGTAATTGATATAATAATAACAGCCATAGGACTTACTAAATTAGCATCAACTGCTGCTTGACCAATAATAATACCACCTACAATTCCAAGTGTACTACCTATTGAGGCTGGTATTCTAGTTCCAGCTTCTCTAAGAGCCTCAAATATAAGCTCTAAAATAACAATTTCAACAACAGTTGGTAAAGGGACTTTAAGTCTTGCACTAGCCATAGTTAATACTAATTCAGCAGGCAACATTGATGGATTATATAATGTTGAGGCAATATATAACCCAGGCAATGCAAATGCCATAAAACCAGCAATATATCGTATTATTCTTATAAATGACATTATTTCCCATCGTTGATAATAGTCCTCAGAGGCTTGGTAGAAACTTGCTAATACTGTTGGAAGTAAAATAACGAAAGGACTGGTATCTACTACAAGGGCTATTCTTCCTTCTGCAAGACCTGATGCTGTTTTATCCGGTCGCTCAGTTAATTGAATTTGAGGAAAGGGAGAAAATTTGTCCTCCTCTAAATACTGTTCCAAATAACCACTATCATAAAGCATATCTACATTGATGTTATTTAATTTTTTTCTAATCTTATCTACAAGTTTTTTATCTGCTATATTTTCTACATACATTAAAGCAACATCAGTTTGACTTAATTCTCCGATTTTTAATTGTTCACATTTTAATTTTGTACTTCTTATTCTTCGTCTTATTAATACAGTGTTTATTCTTAAGGATTCTGAAAAAGCTTCTTTTGGACCTTGAACAGCTATTTCATTTTCTGGTTTATCTACCCCTCTTTTAGGAAATCCTTTAGATGAAATAATAAGAATTTTATCAGAATTTTCTATTAATATAAGGGTGTTACCGCTCATTACTTCAAGAATTGCATCGTCTATGTTTTCTGTTTCTTTTATATCTGCTGTTGTTACTCCACCGTTTACAAGAATATTGTAGGGGTCAGAAAAATCAATTTTGTCTGGAGGTGCAATTCTAATATTTATAATGAGATTTTTAATTATTTGGTCCTCTAGCAAATCTCTGCTTACCATATCATCAATATATGTTATAAATACATTTATAGTTTTATTTTGACCTACTGGAAATTCTCGTTTAACAATATCTCCCCAATTTTTAAACTGATTTTCAATGTATTGCTTGCTTTCATAATAAGACATAAAAAAATCACCCCCTTGTTTTATTTTAACAATAGGGAGTGATTTTATTCAAAATTATATAATTAAAATAAAGTATGTTCAGTTAAACCAAAGTATAAAAGAACAAGTATACCTAAAACAATTCTATAATAGCCAAAAATCTTAAAATTGTTTTTCTTAATATAACTTATAAGGAACTTTATTGCAAGTACAGATACAATAAATGATATAAGCATACCTAATATAAGCATTACAAGTTCATAAAAACTAGGTAAACCAAATTTAAAGATTTTTAAAATACTTGCACCAAACATAACAGGTATAGCAAGGAAGAAAGTAAATTCAGTTGCAACATATCTTGATGTTCCTAGAAGTAAACCACCAATAATAGTTGAACCTGAACGAGAAGTACCTGGAACTAAAGATAATACCTGGAATAATCCTATGCCAATTGCTGTTTTAATAGGTAATTTGTCTAAATCTTTACACTTAACATTACTAGACTTACGATTATTTTCAACAACTATAAATGCAATACCATATACAATAAGTGTTATGGCAACAACACCAGGCTTAAATAGATGTTCGTCCATCCAATCATCAAGCAATAAGCCAATAATAGCAGCAGGAATACTAGCAATAATAACTTTAACCCAAAGGCTAATTGTACTCAATTTTTCATCATCAGTTTTTCTTTTGTCAAATGGATTAAGTTTGTTAAAATATATTACAACTACAGCCATAATCGCACCAAGCTGAATAACAACATCAAACATTGACATAAACTTGTCACTACTTATAGTACCAATTAATTCCTCAATTAATATAAGGTGACCTGTGCTACTTATAGGTAACCATTCTGTAATACCTTCAACTATACCTAATATTATAGTTCTTATAAAATCAATAAAAAAATCTAACATATCTTACTCCTTATTTTGTATTTATTGTAACTATTCTCTGATTGTTATCCCAATTTACTTCTACACCTAACGCTTCTGATACTACTCTTAACGGAACCATACTTCTTCCATTAATTATTTGAGGTGCAACATCCATACTAATGCTATCTTTACCATTAATATAAAGGACCTTTTGACCTATTATAAAAGAAATTTCTGTATCATTTCTTTTAGCTTTAACTTGTTGAGTGTCATTATTCCAAGCTACATCAGCATTAAGAGCTTCAAATATTTTTCTAAATGGAACAAGAGTTCTGCCGTTTTGAATAATAGGCTTTTGGTCAAACTCTATCTTGTTACCATCTACAAATACTAAAATATCTTTAGTACTGTTAGTTAAAACTTCATTTTTAGTTTCATTAGCTACAGTAGTTTCGATATTGCTTTGTGTTGTCGTTTCCGTAGAAATTTCAGTATTATTTACAGTCTTTACTATATTTTTTAGGTAAGATAAGTTATTTACAAACTTATATCTAAAATGAATTTCACCACTTACCTTATCAATAGTTTTATTTAAGGCAATTTGCTTATTTATTGCTGCACCGTTATACCACGGACTGCTTTGAGCTACGCCATCACATTTATAATCAGCAAGACCAATATAAAGTTTAGTGTTGCAATCTTTTAATGTATCTGCCCACCAAAGAACTGCTGTTTTATAGTCAATTGTTTTATTACCAATTTCCCAATAAATTTGAGGTGCAATATAGTCAATCCAGCCTTCAAAAGCCCATTTTCTGGTATCTGCATAGTTTTTATAATAAGACTCTGAGCCATAAGTATCACTACCTAAAGGATTGTTCTTTTTGTTTGCCCATACACCGACAGGACTTATACCAAATTCTACATCACTTTTAATAGACTTTATTTTATTATGTAAGTTGTTTACGAGAGTATTTACATTTTCTCTACGCCAATCATTCTTATCCATACCATTGCCATATTTAGCATAGGACCCACTGTCGTTAAATGTACTGCCAGGATAAAAATAATCATCAAGATGTATACCATCTATGTTATAATTTTTTACAATTTCCTCAACACCACTAACAACAAGATTTTGAACTTCTGGTATAGCTGGGTCAAAATAAAGTTTACCTTCGTGAGCAATTACCCATTCAGGATGTTGTCTAGCAGGATTGCTAATAGCTAAATCATTTATAGTTAAGTTTGTGTTATTAGTTACTCTATAAGGATTTATCCAAGCGTGTAGCTTCATTCCCTTGCTATGAGCTTGGTCAATCCAATATTGCAATGGGTCAAAATTATTATCTGGTGCTGTACCTTGTGAACCTGTCAACCACTGACTCCAAGGATAAATATCAGACTTATAAAATGAATCTGATGCAGGTCTTACTTGAAAGAAAATATCAGTAATACCCATATCTGCACAATTATTTATTATTGTATCAGCTTCAGACTTTAAAGTGTCTGAATTGGTAGTTTTAGTTGTTGGATAATCAAGATTTAATGTTGTTGATACCCAAATACCAGACATTCTTTGATTACTTTCTGCTGTTGTATTAGTAACAGAATCCGCTTCAGTTTTAACGGAATTCAAATTAAAAATTTGTAATATCAAAACAACAGAAAGAATGACGGATAATATGTATTTTTTATTCATTTTCTTTCTCCTTTATAAAATTTAGCCACTTTTTTAGCTTAGCCTCTTGTCCGTTATCACTTAAATTATAATACTTTTTACCGATTAGCTCGTCAGGTAAATACTGTTGTTCCACATAATGATTAGGATAATCGTGTGCATATTTATATCCTATGCCGTGTCCGAGTTTAATAGCACCAGGATAATGCTTATCTCTTAAATGGTTTGGTACTCCAGATGTTTGAATGTTTTTAACATCTTCAAGTGCATTGTCGATAGCAATAATTGCAGAATTACTTTTTGGCGAACAAGCCACATAAGAAGCAGCTTGTGCAAGATTAATTCTACATTCTGGCATACCTAAGTATTCAACTGCTTGAGCTGCGGCATTTGCCACAACTAATGCCATTGGATTTGCATTGCTAACATCTTCTGATGCACATATAACAATTCTTCTAGCTATAAATCGTGGGTCTTCACCAGCATAAAGCATTTTAGCCAAATAATATATTGCCGCATCTGGGTCAGAACCACGCATACTTTTAATAAAAGCTGATATGGTATCATAATGGTTATCGCCATCTTTATCATAATTTAAAGCTCTTTTTTGAATACATTGTTGTGCTGTTTCTATGTCAATATGTATTTTCCCCTTTGAATTTCTATCAGTTGTAAGTACCGCCAATTCAATAGCATTTAATGCAACTCTTGCATCACCATTTGCTGTATTTGCTAAAAATTCTAAAGCGTCATCATCAATTTCTGCATTGTATGTGCCAAGACCTTTTTCTATATTATTCAGGGCTTTAATCAATATAGTTTTTATATTATCAACAGTTAAATGTTTAAGTTCAAAAACTATACTTCTTGAAACAAGAGCCTTATTAACTTCAAAATAAGGATTTTCTGTTGTTGCACCTATTAAAACAAGTGTACCATCTTCAACAAAAGGGAGAAGTGTATCTTGTTGCGTTTTATTAAATCTATGTATCTCATCAATAAAAAGAATAGATTTTTTGCCATAACCACCTAAAAGTGTTTTCGCTCTATCAACTGTATCTGTTATATCCTTTTTGCCAGCTGTAGTTGCATTTATTTGCATAAATTCGCTTTTTGTACTGTTGGCAATAACTTTCGCTAAAGTAGTCTTTCCTGTACCAGGAGGGCCATATAGTATAATTGAAGAAAGTTTATCCGCTTTAATTGCTCTATAAAGCAAGGTGTTTTTACCAACTATATGTTCTTGCCCAACAAATTCATCTAAACTTTGTGGTCTAAGCCTAGCAGCAAGAGGACTTTCGTTTTTCAATTTTGTTTCCGCTTGATATTCAAATAAATCCATAACATTAATTTCCCTATGTATATATACACTTAAACATTACTTACTATATTAATACATTTGCAAATAAAAATCAAGTAAATGGCATTTTTGTAATAAATGATTAATGTTTATCACAAAATTTTAGGGTATAGCATTATACTATACCCAATTGTTATTTAGTTCTGTTACCAATTTTGTTAATATCAAAAGGTGTTTTTTGATAAACGCAGTAATTTAACCAATTTGTATATAGAAGGCTACTGTGTGCTTTCCATAAAGCAATAGGACCTTGTTCTGGGTCATCATTTTTGAAATAATGTTTAGGAATTTCAATATCAAGTCCTTTATTTTTATCTCTAAAGTATTCGTTAGCTAAAGTATCAGTTTCATATTCTGAATGGCCCATAACAAAAATTTGGCTAAAATCATTATTAGCTACAATATAAAGTCCAGATTCATCAGATTTTGAAAGAATATTAAGTTCTTTAACTTTTTCAACATCTTCTATTCTAACTTCAGTATGTCTTGAATGAGGTACATAAAAAATATCATCAAATCCTCTAAGTAAGTCAACGTGCTTATAAACCTTTGTATGAGGAAATACGCCGAACATTTTTTGGTTAAGTTGATACTTAGGTATACCATAATGATAATATAAACCAGCTTGAGCTCCCCAACAAATATGGAATGTACTATGTACATTAACTTTACTCCACTCCATAATATGAGTAAGTTCTTGCCAGTAGTTTACTTCTTCGTAAGGCATTTGTTCAACAGGAGCACCAGTTATAATCATACCATCAAACTTTAAATTCTTAACATCGTCAAATACCTTATAAAATTCAGCTAAATATTCTTCTGAAGTATTTTTAGATATGTGGCTTTCCATATGTAAAAAGCTAACCTCAAGTTGTAAAGGTGAATTACTTAATATTCTTAATAATTGTACCTCTGTTTGTTGTTTGTTGGGCATAAGATTGAGAATTAATATTTTAAGAGGTCTAATATCTTGGTGAAAAGCTCTATCTTCACCCATAACAAATATACTTTCCTCATTTAATATATCCTTTGCAGGCAAATTATCCGAAACCGTAATAGGCATTTTAATCACACTCTCCCTAAAAATTTACTTTTACTTATTATAATATCACATTATTGAAAAAAAAACTAGACTATTGTGCAAAAATGTTATAAAATATAATTTATGTTATTGTAATATTAATCTATTACTTAACTAATGAACAAGAAATTTACCTATAATTAAAAAAGTTTTCAGGAGGAAACAATAATGGAAAAGCCGGAATTTGATGTCTTGCTACCTACTTTTAGGGATGTTTGTTATCCAATTACTGACTTTGGTGCTGTATGTGATACAAGAACTAATAATCAAGATGCTTTTAAAAAAGCTATTGAAAAATGTAATGCTGATGGTGGCGGTATGGTAGTTGTTCCTAGCGGTGTATGGTTTACTGGACCAATAGAGCTAATGAGTAATGTTAATTTGCATCTTCAAAAAGGAGCAATTATTTTCTTCTCAAATGACCCTAAGGACTACCCTCTTATTAATACAAGTTTTGAGGGATTATTTATGTATCGCTGTATTTCTCCCATTTACGGAAAAGATTTAGAGAATATTGCAATCACTGGTGATGGTATTATAAATGGTAATGGCAGAAAATGGAGACCAGTAAAAAAATGGAAAATATCTGAAGCTAACTGGAAAGAAACTATTGCCGAAGGTGGTTATGTAGAAGAAGGCGAAAAAGAAACTGTATGGTGGCCATCAGAAACAAATTTAGAGGCTAACAATACATTAATTCCTAATCCTGCTTTATATAAAGATAAGAAAACTTGCGAAAAATATCACGATTTTCTTCGCCCTGTTTTACTTAATTTTACTAGATGTAACAAAGTTCTTTTAGACGGTCCAACATTCCAAAATTCACCAGCTTGGTGTATTCATCCTTGGCTTTGTAAAAATGTAACTATTAGAAATATAAGTGTTAGAAATCCTTGGTTTGCACAAAATGCTGATGGAATTGATATTGATAGTTGTAAATACGTTAAAATAAGTAATTCTACATTTGATGTAGGCGATGATGCAATATGTATTAAGTCTGGTAAAAATGAAGACGGCAGAAAACTTGGAGTTCCATCTGAATATGTTTCTGTTAGTAATTGTGTTGTTTATCACGGTCACGGTGGTTTTGTAGCTGGTAGTGAAATGTCTGGCGGACTTAAAAACATATATGTTAATGATTGTACATTTATTGGTACAGATATTGGACTTAGATTTAAAAGTTGCCTTGGCAGAGGTGGTATTGTTGAAAAAATATATATTGACAATATTAATATGATTAGTATTCATAATGAAGCAATAACATTTAATATGGGTTACAATATGGATACTAAAGCAGGACAGGAAATTTTACCTGAAGAAATACCTGAATTTAAAAATATCTATATTAACAATATTAATTGTACTAAGGCAGGTAAACCACTTACTGTTTCTGGTTTAGCAGAAATGCCTATACACGATATTCACATAAGTAATTTTACTTGTAAAACAAAAAATAATGTTAAATTAGAAAATGCGGAAAATATATTCCAAACTAATATTAACTTAATTAAACCTGAATAATAAAAAAGAGTATTGAGTAAAGTTATATACTTTGGCTCAATACTCTTTTTTATTATTGTATCTTTATTCTATATATAGTATACTTTTAATAACATTAAATTATACTGGAGAAATTTATATGAATAAAAATTTTATAAAACAAATAATTGTTATGATTAGTGTTTTTGTAATTTCATTTATAATATTTTTTAAAATAGTTAATATTCGTATCGGCTTTTTTATGGGCTTTTTTATGACAGCTATATTTGTTTTAAGTATTATTTTTAAAATGTTTCAAAATAATCAAAAAATAAAAAATCAATTGATAATACTTTTAATATTGGTATTGGGATTTTTTATTTCTAAGCCAACATCACCAAGGCAAGTAATGCTGTCTGATACTTCTTCTGTTGCTTATAATGCAGATTTAATGGAGCTATCCCCTGATATAAATACAGAAGAAACTACAGAAATTACAACAAGTTCAAACTTAAAAGAACAAAATTCTTCAATAGTTTATATTGGAAAAACAGGAACGAAATATCACAGAGCTAATTGTTATACTTTAAAAGGAAAAGGAACACCAATTTCTTTGAATGATGCTCTTACAAACGGTAAAACACCTTGCAAAAGATGTAAACCTTAATTTATATTTTTTAAATTAATAAGCAGTATAAGCAAAATTATACTGCTTAAGTTAATACTTACTTTTCTAGGCTCGGCATATCTTCTGCTATTTTCATACCTGTTGGAGTTGCAGCAAGTCCACCAAGTCCAGTTTCCCTCAAGTCTTCTGGCATAGACAAACCAACGGCTCGCATTGCATCAATTACTTCATCTGGAGGTATAACACTTTCGATACCAGCCATTGCCATATCAGCACTTGTAACAGCATTTACTGCACCAATTACATTTCGTTTAACACAAGGAACTTCCACAAGACCTGCAACAGGGTCACAAACAAGGCCAAGTAAACTCTTTAAGGCAAATGCCATAGCATTAGCTGATTGAATATCTGTACCTCCTCTTAAATACACTAGCATTGCTGCCGCCATAGCTGACGCTGTACCTATTTCAGCCTGACATCCACCTGCAGCACCAGCTATAAATGCTCTTTCAGCAATTATTTGACCAAATGCGGCACTTGTATAAAGAGCCTTGATAACAGTATCTTCATCTGTGTTATATTTTTTAACAAATGGTATAAGCACAGCAGGTAATACACCGCAAGAACCAGCTGTTGGAGCAGCTACTATACATTTCATACAAGCATTAGACTCAGCTACAGATATAGCTTCTGCCATTACTTGACCTATAAAATTACCACTAAGGCATTGGTCAACATAGTTTTTCATTTTAAGACCATTACCACCAGATAAACCACTATGTGATTTAATATTACCATCATAGTTATCTGATGAAGCCTTCATAGCAACCCACATTGCTGTCATTTTGTTCCAAGAATTTTTCATTGAAACATTTCTTTCGTTATAGTCATCTTCAAAAGCAAGTTCCCAAATTTGCTTACCACTTTTTTCTGACAATTCAAGCAATTCTTTTACACTTGTAAAACTCATATTATATCACCTCTACACATTGATATATGTCACTTTAATTATACCTTCCAAATGTTCAAGCCATTTTACAACTCTTTCTGGTATAGGTTGGTCAGTTTCAACAATCATTACAGCATAACCTCCTCGTTTATCTCTATAAAGATTTAAAGTTGCAATGTTTATAGCGTGATGAGAAAGTGCTGATGTTACTTCTGCTACATGACCTGGTTGGTCAATGTTATGAACAACAAGTGTTGGATAATCTCCAGAAAAATGAGTTTCTATTCCATCTAACTGCTCAATACTTATTCTACCACCACCAACAGATGCAGCTGTAATTTCAAGAGTTCGCCCTTTTTCTCCTTCTAATTTAAGAAGTGCAGTATTAGGGTGAGCTTCTTTTAAATTAATTTTATTAACGCTAAAATTTAAGCTTTCTTCTTTAGCTATTTCAAAGCTATTTGGTATTCGCATATCATCAGTGTTCATTCCCAAAAGTCCCGCTACAATAGCCTTATCTGTACCGTGTCCAACTCCAGTTAATGCAAAAGAACCGTGAAGATATATTTCAGCTTTAATTGGCTTGTCTGCAAGCAATTTTCTTGAAATATTGCCAATTCTCACAGCACCAGCAGTATGAGAGCTTGACGGGCCAACCATAACTGGACCAAGTATATCAAAAATATTCATTAAATACACCTCTTTAATTATATTTTGCTAGACAAATATTTTTATGCAAAAAAGCGACCGGAATAACCAATCGCCTTCGATTTAATATATTTTATAATTATTTGTATAAAATTTCAACCCATTATTTAGAATATAAACTTTCAAAAATGTAAAAAAATCACTTAATTTTCTTTTTATTTAAAGAATATAGTGTATGGATTACATAAGGTATACCAATTACAATACAAGATGCTACACCTATCCATTTATAACCTACTCTAACCATATTACCGATACCACCTTGAGAAGTTATTAAAGGAATAGTTGTAAGTATAGTTGCAAGTATCAAACTCCAGAATTTTCTCTTTTTTGGGTTATCTTTATCGTTTTTACATATTTGATTTACGCCTCTGTCAACTGCACCAGAAATCATATTAAAACCTGTAGATAATGCACCTAAAAAGATAAGTATGTAAATAATCGGTCTTAAATAGCTAGTTCCAACACCTTTTTCAACTAATAATATCATAGGAATTTCAATAAGTTTTGATGTATTAGTATCAATTAATTCATTAGAATAAATAATTGCACACATACCTAATACAACCATAAGCATAGATGCCATATTTAAAATAAACATATATATTGTGGCTTTCCTTATTTGTATTGTATTTGTGCAAGGTTTAACTTGCTGATACATAAAACCAATATGTGTTAGCTGAAAAAACGAATATATAATTGCGTTAAATAAAGCTGGTCCTAAATAACCTGTTTGAACTGATGATATAGGCATTTTGCCTTTTGACATACAAATAATATTATTAATAATAATATGTCTTTGAGCAACAATATTAGGAACAAGTACAATAATTAAACCAATAATAATAGGTATTGACACTGTTGAGGCACATAACCTAACAGTATCTGGACCATAAACAGAAATAACAATTATAATCAATGCAGTTATTATTGTACAGACTAAATAATTAATATTAGTGATGTAACTTAATGCTCTACCCGTTGTAGCAATGGCAACTGAAACTGCAGCAAAAATAAGGACACAATACATAACTTCGCTTAAATTTGAAAAAATAAAGCTGTATTTTCCATAAAATTTATCTGAAAAACTTCTGTAATCAAAAGTTTTATTTATAAAGGCATATTTTAAGCCATAACAAGAAAAAATGGAAAGCAACCCTTGAGCTAATATTGGTAAAATTATCGACCATACTCCATAATCTACAAAATATTGCATAATTTGGTTACCTGAAGCAAAACCACCACCAAACTGTATAGTAAAGGCAACAGCTGCTATACCTAATGGTAGGGATATTTCTTTTTTGTTGTTCACACTTTATCCTCTCCCTTAATAAAAATGCTTGTAACATTATACTACATTTTATATTTTTTGTCATTAAAATATTATTAAGTTACACCACATTTTACTAAATTTATATAATTTTTACAATTTATTTACTTGATATATTTATACCCTTATATATTATGTTAAAAATATATTTCAATTAAAAAAACATATAGAAATTTTAGCAAAATAAGTGTATTATATAAAATGAGTTAATTTTTATTTACGAGGCTAGGTGATATTTTTGAACAAATTTTTTAAAAACAATTATAATTTAAGAAAAAGCCTATACATATTAGGTGTTGTTTTATTGTCTATATTATTTTATAGACTGACAGAAAACATTAAAATTTCATCTTTTATACCTATTATATTTAAGGTGTTATCTCCTTTTATATATGGAGCAATTATGGCATATTTGCTTAATATAGGTACAAGATTTTTGGAAAAAAGAGTTTTTGTTAAATTCAAATATTTTAATACAAACAATCCAAACATTAAAAAGAGGGAAAGAATTTTATCAATTTCAATAGCATTTGTTATCTTAATTGGAATTATAATTGGTATAATTTCCTATATTATTCCGGAAATTATGTCATCTATACAAAACATTATTAATATTGCTATTGGCTTTGATTATACAGGAATAAAAAAGTGGGTAGATAATTTTCTTATTCAAAATAATATTACTTTGGGCTCTGAAACTTATAATTCACTTATAGCTTCTATTAATAAGATAACTGAGTCATTTACAGATTGGCTTAAATATTTACCAGATATGATTTGGTCATTAGTTACTCATACTATTAGCTTTGCATCATCTATTGTAAATGTTATTATGGGACTTATAATTGCATTTTATTTATTAATGGATAAAGAAAAGGTTGTGGATTTTGGCAAGATTGTAATAAGCTGTATTTTGCCAAAGAAACTTACTCCAGCTATTATTGATAATGTTAAGATTGTAAATGAAACATTTAATAGTTTTTTTGCTGGAAAGACTTTAGATTCCTTTATTATAGGACTTATTTTCTTTTTTGGTGGTATGATACTTAATATACCTTATCTTCTTCTTGCATCTATAATAATTGCTATTACCAATATGATTCCTTATTTTGGACCATTTATTGGTGCAGTACCTGTTATTATACTTACAATGCTTGTTTCACCAATAAAAAGTATATGGGTGCTTATATTCATATTTGTGTTACAACAATTTGACGGTATGATTTTAGGTCCTAAAATATTAGGTAATTCTATAGGTCTTAAACCTATTGGTGTAATATTTGCAATTATTGTTGGTGGTGCTATTGCAGGACCATTAGGAATGTTTTTTGGTGTTCCTATTTTTGCTTGCTTATTTAACCTTTTATTTAACTTTATACATAATTCTTATAACAAAAAATACAATATAGAGGAGGATACAACAATTGACAAGTCCAAAGAGAGGTAATATATTTGCGTTAGCTTTACTACTATTTTATCCTGTTGTGCTTATTGTTGTTTCTTTAGTAATAGGATTAATAGTTAACGGAAATATAATCAGTGCTGAAAAAGCTAGCCTTATATTAATAGTTATTCAAGATTTACTTATCTTGTTAATACCTATTGTGATATATTGTTTAGTAACAAAATCAAAATTGACAGTATTGATACCTCACGAAAAATTATCGCTAAAAAATATATTCTACATAATTGTGCTTACTATACTTATAGCACCTATTATTGTTGTTATATCGTCTATTACAACACTTTTTTATCCGGCAGATATTAACAATCAAATATTAGAATATATTGATGCTCTGCCCTTACCTCTTGCATTATTGGCTTTAGCTATTATGCCGGCAGTATTTGAAGAATTAGCATTTAGAGGTGTACTTTTAAGTAATTATAAGTCCGTAAGTCTTTTAAACTCAGCTATTGTTTCTGGCTTGTTTTTCGGACTTTTTCATTTAGATTTTTATCAAATGGGTTATGCTTTTGCTGTAGGTATATTTTTTGCATTTATTGTTAGATATACTAACTCCATATACGCATCAATGCTATCTCACTTTATTATTAATGGCTCTCAAGTTTTAGTTACTAAAATTGCCTTAATATTAAACAGTTACGGTATGAATGAAGTTATTGAACAAACAAGCGAAACTACAAGTTCATATTCATCAATTATTATAGGGATTTTCTTTACAGTAATTGTTACGCCATTTTTGGTCTTAATTATTAGAAAATTTATGGAACACAACAAAAATCATAAATTTGATTATGAACTATCTATTACAAGAAAAGAGCCAGAAGAATTTGAAATTGATATTAACAATATATCAAAGAAAAAATCAAGTTTTATTGACATTTATTTTATTGCATATATTATAGTTGCAATTATAATATCGTTGATACTTGCAAATTTTAAATAAACATCTAATAAAAGCTGCTGCTTAATGTTATGTATCTATTGTACTATAATTAGTATGGACCATAACAAATACAGCAGCTTTTTATATACTTTTCCTATTTTTTTACTAAAGTATTGAAAAAATGACCAAATTATGCTAAAATGAATACAGTTTTTTAAAAGGAGGAATAAAAAACAATGAATACGAAAAAACTATGTGTAATGGGCTTACTTATTGCTTTAACCTGTGTTGCAACAATGTGTATACATATACCTATACCTGCAACTGGTGGTTATATTAATGTTGGTGATAGTATTATTCTTATATCATCAGTTCTTTTAGGTGGTCCATTTGGTGTTGTTGCCGGTGCTATCGGTTCTGCTCTTGCAGACCTTTTACTTGGTTATGCCAATTATGCTCCTGTTACATTTATTGTAAAGGGTCTTGAAGGATTATTTGTAACATTAATTGCTTTACAAACTGGTAAATTCTTTAGTGTTAGAAATATTATTGGTTCTATTGTTGGTGTTCTTTGGATGGTATTAGGTTATTTCATCTGCGAATCATTTATGTATGGTGTTGCAGCTGCTGCAGGTTCTGTTGTATCTAATCTTATACAGGCAGGCGGTAGTTTTGTAATATTTATTATTTTAGGTTTTGCTTTATATAAGGCTAAAATTCAGAATTATATTAAATAATTAGGTTACAATATACTAATAACTGGAAAGAGGGTAATTTATATATGGATAACAGATTTGTTGAACTTGCCAAAAATCTTGTAAATTATAGCTGTCACATTGAAAAGGGCGAAAAGGTACTTATTAATTGTAACGGTACTTCAGCATTTCCTCTTGTTAAAGCAATAGTTAGAGAGGTTTATAATGTTGGTGCTTATCCTTTTGTTGATATTAAATCTAACATTATTCAAAGAGAGCTTTTAATGGGTTGTAGCGAAGACCAGTTCAAAGAAATTAAAGAAATTGATAATGCAAGAATGGCTTTAATGGACGCTTTTATTGGTATTGGTTGTAATGACAACACTTCTGAACTTGCAGATGTTCCTGGTGAAAAGCAAGCAATATGGGGAAAGTTTTATGACAACGATATTCTTGAAACTAGATTAAAGAAAAAATGGGTTGTTTTAAGATACCCTAACAATTCTCTTGCACAAGCTGCTGGTACAAGTCTTGATGCTTTTGAAGATTTTTATTTTAAGGTTTGTAATCTTGACTATAGCAAAATGAGTAAGGCTATGGATAATCTTGTTGCACTTATGAACAAAACTGATAAAGTTAGATTAGTAGCAAAGGGAACTGATTTAACATTTAGTATAAAGGATATTCCGGCTATTAAGTGTGCAGGCGAAATGAATATTCCAGATGGTGAAGTTTATACAGCTCCTGTTAAAAATAGCGTTAATGGTACAATCACTTATAATACCCCTACTGAATATCAAGGTGTAACATATACAGATGTTTCTCTTAAGTTTGAAAATGGTAAGATTGTTGAAGCAACTGCTAACGATACTGAAAGAGTAAATAAAGTATTTGATACAGATGAGGGTGCTAGATATGTTGGTGAATTTGCCATTGGTGTAAATCCTTTTATTACTAAGGCTATGAAAAATATTCTCTTTGACGAAAAAATAAGAGGTTCTATTCACTTTACTCCAGGCAATGCTTATGATGATGCTGACAACGGAAATAGAAGTGCTATCCACTGGGATTTAGTTTTAATTCAAACTGAAGAATATGGTGGTGGCGAAATTTATTTCGATGATGTATTAATAAGAAAAGACGGTATATTTGTTCTTGATGAACTTAAATGCCTTAATCCAGAAAATTTAATTTAATAACAAAAAGTCACAGATTTCAATTTCTGTGACTTTTTTGTTGCTATTTAAACATTAATTTTTGCATAATGATAACATCATTAATATTGATACCATTTTTATTATCTACATTTTTACCGTTACAACTATCAATACCACTTATTATTCTTAATAGTTTTGTTGTGTCATTAACATTAATGGTATCATTTCCATCAATATTTAATAAGCTATATCCATTAATACCAAAATCATTCAAGTAATCAGTATTTGAAATTTCCGGTGCATTAAAATTACACTGAAATGCTATTGTATGATTTTTGCTTGTGTCATATTTAGCCATATTTACTGAACCTGTTAATAAAAATCTATATGATTCAAAATTGTTATAATTATCAAACCAAGTAGGGTCACAGTAATAGTATTTATCATTTAATTTTACTAAATTAAATTTATGCCCAGTCCAACTAGAATTTTCTTGATATATTGCTTCAGCACACATAGAGTCAATATTTGACAAGTCACACAAAATTTTTAATGCTTCAGCATAACCTTCACACACAGGTGCATTAACTCCATCTTTGCCGTGTAAAAATGCTGAAGTAGGTAAATATGCGTAAGTTGAATTCTTGTTGCTACTTAGATAAGCATTATAGTCACAATTATCTCTAAGCCAATTCATATAATAATTAAGTTTATACCAATCAGTAGCATTTGTTGGAACAGCATCAACTATTTCATTAGCTAAAATCATCATTTGAGAATACTCATCTCTTACAGTTTGTTCATCTGTATAGCAATCAGGGTAATAATTATCATAAGATTTATCTTTGTTATTTTCGTCATAATAAGGTTTTGCAATAGTAATATATGCCTTAGCTTTACCGCTATTTTTGTCATATCCACCGCTCATACCTACCCCTAACTTATTAATATTTATCCAAAAATATTGTGGTTTGTCTAAATACAAAAGTGCAAAATCAGCTCGAACTACAGCATTTGCAATAGACATTCCATACTGATTTTCAAAAGCAGTTGTTATTTCACTCCAGTATTGACTATTTCCCTCTGATGTACTAAGGTCTATATTTTTAGATATAGTGGTTTCGTATGTATATTTTAAAGCTGAAGTTCCAGTTAATGTACTTTCTATATTAGTATTAAGCAAATCATACATATCCTTTTCTGCACCAGTCAACTGGTCATAAAATTCAGGTGATGTAACATCAGAGCTATCACTATAGAGTGCTATACTATTTTCATTTATGGCATTATATAAATCCATAAAATTAACTTCTTCACCATTCTCAAATTTATTTATTACATCGTCTTCACCAAATACAGGCAAAGCTGTTACTATTAAAATTGCTAATGTTAATATAAATTTTTTCATTAAACATCCCTCATTTTATTATTTATATTCTTTTATAGCTTCAATTAATTTCTCCATTTCTTCAAAAGTGCCTATTGTTATTCTTAAATATTCACTTATTCTTGGCTTATTAAAATATCTAACAAATATATTTTTTGTTTTTAAATAGTTAAATAACTTTTCAGCACTAATATTTTTGTTTGTTGTAAATATAAAGTTTGCTTTACTTGGTAATGTTTCAAAACCTAATTTAGAAAGTTCATTAATAGTCCATTCCCTTGCTGATATTATTTTACCAACACAATCATTAAAATACTCTTTGTCCTTTGCTGATGCTGTAGCTATTACTTGAGAAAGAGAGTTAAGAGTATAGCTGTTAAAACTGTTTTTTACAGCTTCAAGAGCTGAAATAAGTTCTTGATTTGCCATTGCATAGCCAACTCTTATACCTGCCAAAGCTCTTGACTTAGAATATGTTTGAACAATAACAAGGTTGTCATATTTATGAATAAGGTCAACAGCACTTTTTCCGCCAAAGTCAATATATGCTTCATCAACAATTACTATTACATCTTCATTATGCTTGATAATATCTTCAATATCGTCAAGTCCCATATATACTGATGTTGGTGCATTAGGATTAGTGATTACAACACCACCATTTTCCTTATAATAATCCTCTTTAACAAAGCAGAAATTATCATCAAGAGCTGGTCTTTCATAAGGTATATTATAAAGATTACACCAAACATCATAAAATGAATATGTAATATCTGGGAAAAGAATTGGTTTTTTTGAATTAAAGAATGTCATAAAGCAAAGTGCTAAAACCTCATCAGAACCGTTACCTAAAAAAATTTCATTTTCATTTACTGGATAATTTTCCATTAATGCAGACTTTAAATCGGCACAAACAAAACTTGGATATAATCTTAATCTACTGTAATCATAATCTGCTATTGCTTTTTTTACAGCTGGAGAAGGACTATATGGGCATTCATTTGTATTAAGTTTAATTACATTTTTGTTTTGTGGCTGTTCACCAGGAACATAAGGCTCAATATCTCTTAAATTTTCTTTCCATTTTTGCATTTTTATTCACCTCATAATTATAATTAATCAATTTATAACAGTATAACACATTTTGAGAAATTTTACATTAAAATTTCATAATTTCTATTAAAATACTATTGACAAATAAAAACATAATTGCTAAAATGTTAGCTGGCTAACATTTAGGGGGTGTTTAATTGACAAAAAAGATATGTAAGGATATTCATAGAGTATCTAATAAGCTAGGCCGAAAAATTGACTCTATTATTTGTATAAAAAATTTAACTCATTCTCAATATGCTATAATAAGTTATGTTTATGACAATAACAATAGAGAAGTTTTTCAGCGTGATATAGAAGAAGAATTTGGAATTAGGCGTTCTAGTGTTTCTGCTATGCTGTCAAACTTAGAAGATAAAGGATACATTGTACGAAGTTCTGTTACACAAGATGCCCGTCTAAAAAAAATCACTGTAACAGATAAAGGAATAAACATCGTAATTACATCCAGAAAAATTATTGAAGATTATGAAAAGTCAATTCTTTCAAATATACCTAATGAAAAGTTGGATATTTTTTATGAAGTTCTAAATATGCTTTACGATTTAGCAGACTAAACTGCAATAAAGGAGGATAATAATGGAAACAATTGTAAAAGAAAATAAAATGGCAACAATGCCTGTAAATAAGTTACTTATATCAATGGCTGTTCCAATGATGATTTCAATGCTTGTGCAGGCTTTATACAATATTGTTGATAGTGTATTCGTAGCCAAATATAGTGCCTCTTGTATGACAGCAATTTCTCTTGTTTTCCCAATTCAAACATTGATGATTGCTGGTGGTGCTGGTATTGGAGTAGGTATGAATGCCCTACTTTCAAGATTTTTGGGAGCAAAAGACAAAGATAATGTTAATAAAACTGCATTTAATGGTATAACTATTTATATTATCTGCTATTTTATATTTTTGTTTGTAGGACTTTTTGTTGCAGAACCTTTTATGAAAGCACAAGCAAGTTCAGCACTTATAGCCGATGAAGGCTCAATTTATTTAAAAATTGTATGTTGCTGTAGCTTTGGTATGTTTACACAGTTTTGTTTTGAACGAATGTTACAAGCAACTGGTAGAACAATTTATTCAATGTATACACAGATGACAGGTGCTGTTATAAATATTATATTAGACCCTATTTTAATATTTGGTTTATTTGGAGCACCTAGAATGGGTATGGCTGGTGCAGCCATAGCTACAGTAGTTGGTCAGTGTTGTGCTGGTTTGCTTGCTTTATTTTTTAATTTAAAGGTAAATAAAGATGATATTCATTTAAGAAAAATAAAAGGATTTAAGCCAAGTGGACGAGCTATTGCAATGATTTTATATATAGGTATCCCTTCAATCATAATGCAGTCAATAGGTTCAATAATGGTTTTAGGCATAAATACAATATTGTCACATATGAACATTATTAATACTTCATTAAGTCTTATTGAAGCAAGAGATACAGCAATTGCAATATTTGGTATTTACTTTAAACTTCAGAGCTTTATATTTATGCCAATATTTGGACTTAACAATGGTATGGTACCTATTATAGCTTTTTGCCTAGGTGCTAAAAACAAGGATAGAATGATTAAAACAATTAAACTTAGTATTTGTTATGCCTTTACTTTATTAGTAATAGGTACAATTATATTCCAGCTTGTACCTGACAAACTTCTTATGTTATTTGCTAATGAAAGTAATTTAGAGCATTTGCTTTCAATGGGTATACCAGCATTACGAATTATAAGTATACATTTCCCTGTTGCAAGTTTCTGTATAATTAGCCTTTCTGTGTTCCAGGCACTTGGAAACGGTGTACTTTCAATGGGTGTTTCATTTATGCGTCAGCTTGTTGTTCTTGTACCTGTTGCATTTTTACTTTCACTTACACAGCAATTAGGAAATGTTTGGTTTGCTTTCCTTCTTGCCGAATGTATATCTTTTATACTTTGCACTTTTGCTTTTAGATATATGTACAAGAAAGTAATTAAACCTTTAGGTGCTTAAGTCTATATTAAAATACCGCCCTACTTTGCTAGGACGGTATTTTTTAGTATTATCAACTATTAGATTTTAATATATTAGAAATAATAACTGACATTTCATTTCTTGTAATATTTGCCTTAGGGTCAAACTGTCCATTAGTTCTTTCATTTAAAATATTATAGGAAGCAAGTGAAATAACTGCATCATAAGCCCAAAACCAATAATTTCAGATATAATACTTGAAATAGAAACTCCACCACTAGTAAATGATGATATAATTGAAATTAAACATAAAACAATAGATATAACACCAATTACAAATGCAGGCTTTGCACTTTTGCCTTTAGCTGCTTTAAAACCAAAAACAGCTTAAAGAATATCAAATACTGAAGATATAATAAGAATGATACCAATTATTAACATACTTGCTGTAAGTATTCCTGAAGCCCCGGCAACACTAACATCAGTACCTAAAGCATTGTTTAATTCGTTAACAGCAGAGTTAACTTCGCTATCTTGACTTAAATTTTCGTTAATTTCATCAGAATTATTAACTACAAATGATGTACCAAGTCCTCCGCCAGCTGTTAATGCTATTCCGCCTAAACAGCCTAAAATACCCCATATTAATAAAATAATTGAAACAATTTTAATTGCCTTTGCTGGATTTTTCATAAATAATCCTCCTTTTTTGTTAAAATATTTTAGAATGTTTATTAAAGTCAAAACTTATACAAATATATTACTTTTCTTCTTTATCAAGAACAGTAATCTTGTTATCCTTTGATACATATAAAGTATACTGTACAGTTTTTTCTATTACATCGCTACCAATCTTTCTACACTGGAAAGTTACATAACATACACCTTCACTAATGCCTTTAATTTCAGCTGTATAATTGCCATCTTTTCCAGCAATAAAATTAGTGTTATTGTCATAACTATCTAAAACAGTAATTTTATTGCTATCAATACCATTTATATCCCAACCATATTCTGAATTACCTTTAGTATTAAGTTCAATATCTAACTTATCTAAATTGCCTTCACTAAGGTCAATCTGTGTATCTAAAGCCTTGTTGTCAAGTTTAATTTCAACAGTTGGATAACCAACAGCATAAGGGGCTACTTCATAAGGGTTATAATACATAACTAAAGAATCATCTGTAACATACCACTTAACATTATCCAAATTTTCACCTAATACTTCTGCATCTTCATTAGAGAAATTTGGTATTGCTTTTTCTAATACACTTAAAAATGCGTCATAAGTTGTAATTTCTAGTCCTTCTTTATCACCTATAATAACATCAATAAGTTTAAATTCTTTTTGGTTTTTAATATCAAAAGTTCTAGAGAACTTTGATGTGTTTGGGTGTGCACCATTGGTATTAGCATAAACATAGCTTGTTATTGATAAAACGCCCTTACGATTAGTTGTAACTTCATAAGTAAGAGTAAATTCCATAGGTCTGTAATCTGCTCCCATTTGTTCATATAATGCTTGTGCATCTTGTAAAAATTCAGATTTAGCACTATTTAAACAATCCTCAGCAACCTTTTTATATTCTGCATTTATATTCTGTATAAATTGGCTATCACCTTCAATTACTGGGTATACAGTGCTAACATATATAAGGTCTGTACCATCGCTTGATTTTAATGTAGTATCAGAAGCAACAGATTTAATATTATAAAGTCCTTGCTTTTTAGTTATTTCTACGGATTTATCATCGTTATTCCATTTAACACTGCAATCAAGACTTTCTGATACAGCTCTTAAAGGCACTAATGTTCTACCATTAACAATTATTGCTGGTGAATCAAGTTTAATTGTTTCTCCCTTAGCAATCATAGTATCTGAACCAATTTGAGCAGTTATTGAAGTATTGCCTTTAACAGCATTAACTCCTTTATAGTTATCATAACTGTTATAGGAAACAGCACAATCTAATGCTTCAAATATTTTTCTAAATGGAACAAGCAATCTACCATTTTGAATAATAGGTTGTGTATCAAACTGAAGTTCATTTCCATTTACGAAGACAGAAATTTTGTCATTTTGTGCAAATACACATTGACTAGGCAAAATAGTCGATGCCATTAATGTTAAAGCTACAATACTTGCTAATCTTTTCATTTAGCTCACTCCTTTTTGTAATTTTTTACTAAAATAACCAATATAAGAATTATTTTTATGGTTAATATTTAATTTATGAATTAAGTGTAACACACAGACAGCACCAACACAGCCACAAAAATTCATAACTTTTAATTTTTTTATATTAGTAAAAAAGTGGTGTAGATTTTATAACTCTACACCACTAAGATATTCAAAATTAAGTTTTTTAGTTTACAAATATTTATATATTATTAGTGTCTAAAATGACGCATACCTGTAAATACCATTGCTATACCGTGCTTATTACAAGCATCAATACTATCCTGGTCTCTTACAGAGCCACCTGGCTGAATAATACAAGTAATACCAGCCTTAGCTGCAGCTTCAACACAATCATCAAATGGGAAAAATGCGTCACTTGCTAAAGCAGCACCCTTAACAACATCTGCACCTAACTGCTTTGTGCCGTGTTCAATAGCTTGTTCAGTTGCCCAAATTCTATTAACCTGACCAGGTCCAATACCTACTGATTGCTTATTCTTACCGATAGCAATACCATTAGACTTAGTATACTTAACTATTTTCCAAGTAAATAATAAATCTTCCATTTCTTCTTTAGATGGAGTTCTATCAGTAACAACCTTTAATTCACCTTCAAGAAGTTTGTTATCAATATCCTGAATAAGAATACCACCACTAACCTTCTTTACATCAAATGCTGTTTCTGGCTGTTTTCTTTCAATGTTATCAAGTTTAAGTAATCTAATATTCTTCTTCTTTTCAAGAATTTCAAGTGCATCATCATCAAAGCCTGGAGCTAAAATAATTTCAAGGAATATCTTTGACATTTCTTCTGCTGTAGCCTTGTCGATAACTCTGTTAGCACAAACAATACCGCCAAAAATAGAAACTGGGTCAGTATTATAAGCCTTAGTATAAGCCTCATAAATATCCTTGCCACTTGCTACACCACAAGGATTTGAATGTTTACAAGCTACAACTGTTGGTTCATCATATTCTTTTAAAAGCTCTAAAGCACCGTGTGTATCATTAATATTGTTGAAAGAAAGCTCTTTACCGTGTAACTGCTCAATACCAGTAAGCATACCAGAATTGTCGCCAACTTCCTTATAGAACGCTGCTGCCTGATGAGGGTTTTCACCATATCTCATATCCTGTACTTTTTCAAATGTCATAGAAATTGTATCTGGATACTTTGGTAAGCCAGCCTTATCTCTAAGATAATTTGCAATCATTGAATCATAATATGCTGTATGGTTAAATACCTTAGCTGATAAATAGAAGTTAGTTTTAACAGAAACCTTACCATTTTCCTTTAATTCGCTTAATACCTGTTCATAGTCAGCTGGGTCAATAATTACAGAAACATCCTGATAATTTTTAGCTGCTGCTCTTAACATTGTAGGTCCACCAATATCAATGTTTTCAATAGCATCTTCTAATGTTACATTAGGCTTCATAATTGTCTGTTTAAATGGATAAAGATTTACAACAACAATATCAATTAAATCAACATTAAGTTCTTTAACTTGAGCCATATGCTCTGGATTACTTCTCATAGCAAGTAAACCTGCGTGAATATTTGGATGAAGTGTCTTAACTCTGCCATCTAAGCACTCTGGGAAACCAGTTACCTCTGAAATACCAATTACAGGTAAACCAGCTTCTTTTAATTTGTTGTAAGTACCACCAGTAGAAACAATTTCAATACCTAATTCATTAAGTTTAGTAGCAAACTCTACTATACCTGTTTTATCAGATACACTAATTAAAGCTCTCATTTTTAGACCTCCTAAAAAATAAATATAATAAAAAATGCCGCACGCCTAGGGCATTTTTGCCCAGACGGTCGGCTAATTAAAGTACTGCACTCCCTTGTGGTTATCCACATTTCCGTCAGTTATGCAGTCGTTATATTTAATATAACAATTTTAGGAAATTTTGTCAATAGCTAAATTATTATTTTTCTTTTGGATTAAAAATACAAGCCATTATAAATGCCGAAACTATTGCTGTACTTATGCCTCCAGCTGTTGCTTTTAAACCACCAGTAAATATACCTAACACTCCTACCTTATCAATTTCCTGCATTACACCTCTTGCTAAGCTATTTCCAAATCCTAGTAATGGTACAGATGCACCAGCCCCAGCAAATTCTACAAGTTTTTGATACCAACCAAGTCCACCTAATATACAACCACAAATAACAAAAACGACTAATATTCTAGCTGATGTAAGTTTTGTTTTATCTATTAATATTTGTCCTACAGTACATATTAACCCACCGACAAAAAATGCCTTAATATAATCCATATAATCACCTTCTTAGTTTTCTATACCAACACAATGAGCAATACCTGTAATACTCTCACCCTGTTGCACACTTGTTGGACTCATTAATGCACCTGTTGGAACAAACAACACTTTATTTATTTCTTTTTTATTTAATTTGTTATAAAAATATCCAGCAAAAGTAACAGCTGAACAAGCACAACCACTACCACCACAATGAGTATCCTGTTTATCTTTGTCAAAAATTTCAATACCACAATCTTTATGATTTTTGCTTATATCTATACCTTTTTCTTTAAGTAAATTAATAAGTAATTCAGAGCCAACATACCCTAAATCACCTGTTACTATTACATCATAATAATTAGGTTCAAAATTAAAATCACAAAAATGCTGATAAATTGCATCAGCCGCTGCTGGGGCCATTGCTGCTCCCATATTGTTCGCATCTGTTATGCCCATATCTAAAATTTTACCTGTAGTTATTCTTCTTATATAAGGAGGTTTATCCTGTATGCTCAGTAAAGCAGCACCATCACCGGTCACAGTCCAACTTGCTGTAGGAGTTCTTTGAGTACCTAAATCCATTGGAAATCTAAATTGTTTTTCTGCTGAAGCAAAATGACTTGATGCCCCACAAAGAACATATTTAGCTCCACCACCGTCAAGCAAAATTGCTCCTAAACTCATTGATTCTCCCATAGTTGAGCAAGCCCCAAAAACGCCGAAAAATGGTATATTTAGACTCCTTACTCCAAATGTTGAACCGCAGCACTGGTTTAATAAGTCACCTGTAATAACATAGTTTATATCAGCAGGATTTAACCCAGCCTTATTAATAGCCAATTTTAGGTTATCTGATGCAATTTTACTTTCAGCTTTTTCCCAACTTTTTTGCCCAGCAAGATTGTCAGTAAGTATTACATCAAAATAGCTTTTTAATGGTCCTTCTCCTTCTTTTGTACCAACTGTAGATGCTGTAGAAATAATTGATATATTTTTTTCAAATTCCATTGATTGCTTGCCCTTGTGTTTAGCCATATTTTACCTCCTTTTTCAAAGACTAATACAAATATAATAAATAATCCCTACAATTACTGAAGTAAGTGTTCCGTACAATATTACAGGTCCAGCTACAATAAATATTTTAGCACCTAAGCCTAAAATAAAACCCTCTTTTTTAAACTCTATAGCCGGAGCAGTTACAGAATTTGAAAACCCCGTTATTGGTACAATAGAACCTGCACCGGCAAATTTTCCTATCTTACTGTATAAGCCTAAACCTGTAAGAATAGATGCTATCAATATTAGAATCATAGATGTATAGGTGCTACTTTCTTCTGTGCTAAATCCATAATTTTTGCAAATGTTATTAATTAACTGACCTAAACAACAAATTATACCACCTACTATAAATGCCTTTATACAATTTGTAATAATAGGGCTGTTAGGTGATGATTTTTTTACCATTTCACTATATTTTTCTTTGCTTAACTCTTTACCCATATTATTCCTCCTAAAATTGATAAAATCCATCAACAAAATAGTATAAAATTGCACCAGTAGCTTTACCTAAAGCAATTGCAATTATAAAATATTTTAACCCCTTATATAGCCTTGTTCTTCTCGTAAGAATAGGTATAACATCTAAAACTTCAGCAAGTGAAACAGCTAAACAGCCATAAAATATACCTATAAAAAAGCCAAATAACATAGCCGGAATTACTCCAATTGGTATATAATAGTTAAACATTATGCTAAAAGCTCCAAATATTCCTCCAGCGATAATTACGTTTTCGTGAAATACAATATATTTATTTGTTTTTGTCTTTTCTGCTAATCGTGGTACTATACCTATTATAGAAATAAAAGCGAACACAGCTCCCGAAATGACAGCACCACTACCAATTCCCAACAATATTAATATTAAGTACTTAAGTATTAACATTATTTTTCTCCTTATTTAAAGTATCAATGATGTTTGTATTAACATCATCTTCATATACAGATAGTTCCACTTCTATTGGTGTTGGGTCACTAGTAAGTTTTTTGTTGCCAAAGTGATTAAAGAACACAATTATACCAACAGCTAACCCTAAAGCATAAGGTAAATTTATCACAGCTGGATTTTCTATTCTTTCTCCGAAAAAAATATAATAATAATTTTCAAATACAGTTGACATTTGAGCATCAGAATGAAAACTCATTATGGCTGTTGCAGAACCTGCAAACAAAACAAGTGCTACAAATAACAATTTAGAATAAAGCCACAACTTATTTTTCTTTTTTTGCTTAGAAAACTCAATTATTGTATCCATTTCACCAACATTATTTATTGTATTACCAGGTAAGGCTTTATCAATTGAATTAATAACATCAATAACTGATACTATATAACATTTATTTTTGTTTTCTTTTATATTTGCAATTTTAATATTTTCAATATGTTTTTTTAAGTTTTTTTCTGCATATATCTCAGCTATATCTTTTATGTGTACAGGTCCGGTTTTGTAAACCTGTATTTTTTTATCAGGTTTTATATATATTTCCATAATATCCTCCGATTAAGAATATTTATAATAAAAAAACTGTGCTTAACACACAGTTATTTTACACATAATATTTATTTTTATACAGTTTAACTTGCCATATACTCACGCATTTTTAATAATATTTTCTTTTCTAACCTAGAAACTTGTACTTGTGATACACCTATTTTTTTAGCAACTTGACTTTGCGTAAGTTCTTCAATATACCGCATTGTAATTATCATTTTTTCTTTATCCCCAAGTTTTTTTAAAGTTTGTTTTAATAAAATATTATTTACTATTTTTTCGCTTTTATCATCTTCTGATACAATTGTATCAATAACATTTATTTCTTTGCCCTTATCATTACTCAAGTTCCTGTCAATAGAGTCAACCTCTTGCGAAGCGTTCATAGATAAAATAATTGTTTCCTTATCAATATTTATATACTCAGCAATTTCATCTATTGTAGGCTCTTTATTACCATTCATAATTAAAATTTCTCTTGCCTTCATAGCTTTAAATGCCGTTTCTTTTAAGCCTCGGCTTACTTTTATTATTCCGTCATCTCTTATAAATCTTTTTATTTCTCCCAATATCATTGGAACAGCATAAGTAGAAAATTTAACATTAAAATTAAAATTAAAATTTTTAACTGCCTTAACAAGACCCATTGAACCTAACTGAAATAAATCATCATTGTCAATATTTCTACCCTGAAACTTTTTAACAACACTCCATATAAGTCCAATATTTTCATTAATGATATATTCAAATGCCTCTTTATTACCATTTTGAGCTTCTTTAATTAAGTTATGTATTCTATCCATATTAAACCAAATCCTTATATAACTTAACTTTAGTTCCCTTGCCTAACTTAGATTCAACATCTATTTTATCCATAAAACTTCCCATTACAGTAAATCCAAGACCAGAACGCTCTTCTTCTGGTTTTGATGTATACATAGGTTTCATAGCTTGATTTATGTCCTCTATACCCTCTCCATAATCTACAACCTCAATTTCAATATGATTGTCAATTACTGAACAGTATAAGTCTATTTTACCTTTATTGTTATTATAGCCGTGTATAATTGAGTTTGTTACAGCTTCAGATACAGCGGTTTTAATATCTTCTATATCATTTATACTAGGATTTTTGTATAATAAAAATCCAGCAACAGCAAGTCTAGCAAATGATTCATTTTCAGAAATAGCATCAAATGTTATTTTCATACTATTCATTATTTTTCCTCCATTCATTTATTGCATCATCTATGGTATTATATTTGTTTATTATCTTATATAATCCTGACATATTAAATATTCTTTCCATATTTCCTTTTACACCTGTTATTGCTATCTTCCCTTTTCTTTCTTCTATTTCCTTATATCTACCTAAAATCATACCTATGCCTGAACTATCCATAAATTCCACGTTGCTTAAATCTATTATCATTTTTCGAACAAATTTACTTGTGTTTAAATAAATCTGTCTTTTTATTTTTTCACTACTACAATGGTCAATATCCCCACTTAATTTAACAATATAAATATCATTGTCATATTCGCACTTAATCATAATTTATACCTCCCTGTTATATATTAATATTAAGCCTTATCTAGCCTACTTTCAATGCTTTTTTTCAAACAAATTGTCCAAAAAGACTTTACATTTTCCTAAAATATGATAAAATGTTATTAGAATAAAATTTCGAAAGGTTGATTTTATGCGTGAGCTTACACAAATGCAGTCTAAAATTTATGAATATATAAAAAGCGAAATAAAGAAAGGTGTTACTCCATCTATTAGAGAAATTTGTAAGGCTGTTGGATTATCTTCAACTTCATCTATACATTATCATCTTGACAATTTAGAACAAATGGGTTATATTGCTAGACCTAAATCTAAAAAAAGATGTATTGAAATACTTGAAGATGACTTTTATATGGACAGCACAACTGATGTGAATACACCTGAATATAGTAATGTTCCAATAGTAGGTTCTGTTGCTGCTGGAGTGCCAATCTTAGCTGAGGAAAATATTGAAGGTTATTTTACTGTACCTACAAGCTATCTATCAAATGATACTACTTTTATGCTTAGAGTTAAAGGTAATAGTATGATAAATGCAGGTATATTAAATAATGACTTAGTATTAGTTAGAGAAACTGCTACAGCTCAAGATGGAGATATAGTTATTGCTTTAATTGATGATTCAGCAACTTGTAAAACTTTTTATAGAGAAAATGAATATATTAGATTACAACCTGAAAATGATGCCTATGAACCAATTTTTGTTAAAGAATGTAGTATTCTTGGAAAGGTTGTAGGTCTATTTAGGAGTTATTGATATGGATAATTTTTTGGAATTTTTAGTAAAAAAATCAGATTTACAACAAAATGAATATTTTAATTATAAAAAGACGAGAGTTCAGCCTAAAAAAACTAGTGATTTTTCAACTTACACCAAAATATTAGAGCCTGTCGCTAGCAATTATGTTGTCTTTGATTTTGAAACAACTGGTATGAAACCTGGAGTGAATAAAATTTTAGAAATTGGTGCTGTTAAGATATTAAATAATCAAATATCTGGTGTTTTTAACACACTTGTTAATCCACAACAGTTTTTACCATATTACATTAGTAACTTAACACATATTACTAACGATATGATTGAAGATAAAGAAACAATAGAAATTGTACTACCAAAATTTATTGATTTTATTGGTGATTTGCCATTAATTGCCCATAATGCAAGATTTGATATGTCATTTTTGTTATATGATGCCAAAAAGCAAAACTTTACAATAAATAATCCAGTTTTAGACACTTTAGCCTTAAGCCGAAAGTATAACAAAGAATGTGCAAAGCATAACTTAGCATATCTCACAAATTATTTTAACATAAATTTAGATAATGCCCATAGAGCCTATTGCGATGCATTGGCTACAAACCAAATTTATCAATTAATTAAGGATAAATATGAAAATTTGTAAAATAATGCTTGACAAATTCAAGTATTTGTTATATACTTATTTTGTTGTGAATTTGTGCGTGTAGCTCAGCTGGATAGAGCGTCTGACTACGGATCAGAAGGCCGCGTGTTCGAATCATGTCACGCACATTAAACTATAGTATTTGAGCGGATTTCATAGAAATATTGAAATCCGCTCTTTATTATTTAACACCATTGTTTTTTATTTAGTGTCTAATTTAATTATAGCTACTTATGTTAGGCTACTGTTCGATTAATTATATCAATATTTGTTATTTTATAACATTTCTTATAATATTTAAGGATTACATAAATAACAAAATAAAAATATAAGCAGTATAATACTTATATTTTTATATATAAAGTTTACACGCAAATAAATTAAACTCCTAAAACTTGATAGGAGGACAATAACTATGAAAGGAAATGATGAAATTAACAACACAAATAATAAAAAATCAAGTTTAATCAAAACTATTATTTTTGCTTCAATTTTTATTATATTTGTTGTTGTTTTTGGATTAGGTTATTATGGATATACCGAATACACTAAAAACAAATCTTTAGAAGAACATTTTGGTAATGTTAAATTATCTGATGAGGAAATAAATCATCTAGCAAAAGATATTGTGTATGGAGATAATAATCAAAAATACTCTGATGGTACAATTAACTTAGAATTTAATCCAGACTATTTAACTGTACAAAAACTAAATTCACCTGGTATGTCATATTCTTTACTTATTAGTGACAAATCTAAAGAATTTGATACAAGCTCGTTATACAATAATTCTGTTGTATATATTTTTGAAACTGATACAGTTGACGATATTTATAAATATTACAAGAGTACCACTATCAATGAGTTTAGATTGCTTTTTGCTAATTTTATTAATAGTGCATTACAAACAAGTGAAATTACTACTACAGACATAGTTGGAGATACATCTGGTAATCCAATTTCAGCTATAAAATGCGAAAAAAGTTTATCTGATGGTAGACAAGTTAAAGCAAAATTATTATGTATGGGTGAAAATAAGAGTGTCTATGCATTATATTCTGTTATACCGTATGACGCTAATATTGATAAATATACTGATGTATATAACAGCATTGCGTATAACAGATAACTCACAGAACTATACTTTTATGTACTAAAAAAAATAAGGCATAAGTGTCCGCACCACCTATGCCTTATTAAAATTAAAGAGCATACACGCAAATTATAATACTCCTTAAAAAGAATTATATCATACTTTGATACATTTTGTCAAAAAAACTTTTCTACAAAATCCATACTAATCAAAGGACAAATTAGAAAATATTACAGACTATTAAAAATAAATCTTACCCTTAAATCTAACAGTCAGCCAATATATTTTATTTAAAATTTATCCATCCAACTACTATACCACTGATGAGAGCCTTCACAAACTTTAAGTTGAACAGATTTATCAAACAACTTAAAACACTTATTTGCAATATCTATCTGTTCATAAACACCTACAAGGCCTCTTTCACCATTTAACTTATCTTGATTACCAGTTTCAATATAAATTTCTTTCTGTGCTGTTAAAGCCAAAATATCACCCATATCAACATACTTCCACATATTTGGTATAAAATTACAGCCACAACGATTATTATATATTAATGTGTCTTTATAACTGTGAAGGAAACCACTTACAATAGTTTTACCAACTCTATCATCCATAGCTGTAAGCCACAATGCACTTTGACCGCCGCCAGAAAATCCAATACAATCTATTTCCTTATATTTCAAGCCGGATATATAATCAACTAATCTCATATTTTCAAACAAAATAATTCCCTGTAAACTATATCCTAAACTAGTAAGAGCATTATTAATATCATTACATTCTGCTGTATTGTCCTTATAAACCCCTAATGTTCTTTCACCTGCTCCTAAAAGGTCAGGTACATAAACTGTATAACCCTTTTCGAGAAGTTCCATAGCATAAGTATAGCAATATTTTTTTACACTTTCCTTATAACTGTCTGCCTCATTACCAACAAGTCCTTCTTTTCCATCACTACCGTGTCCGTGTATAGCAATTGCAGCTTTACCATTTGAATTTTTTTTAGGCTTAAGCACATAAAACGGCATATAAAGATTATCTGTTGTATTTAATTCATACTTAAATCTAGTATATGTAGGAAAATCTTTGCTTTCAAGTAAAACTGCACTACTTTCAGAAGCCTTAAGAGATGATATTCCCATTACCTCTTTTATTTTTTCTCTTGTGTTCTTTTTCCATTTGCTATAATCTTCAATACTATTTCCATTAAATCTAAGTTCAGGTACTTCAGGCATATTTCCCTTCAAAAAATCAAAGCTATTATATTTTGAATTTATAGTCTTTGATTGTTCGGTGTCCTTTGTCACCTTTGCTGCTTGAACAGAAATAGCTCCAATTGAAGTTATGGCAACAGTTGAAGCAATTATATAACTTATAAATTTTGTAAAATTCTTCTTCATTTTTTTACCTCCAATCACCTATAAAAATAATAAATTATTAAATTTATTATACTAGTTATTGTCATTTTCGTCAATATATAGTAATATATTATAAAGAATATATTTTTTATACAGCTTAGAGCTACTCAATAACTGAATCTTTTATTTTTATTTTATAATTAATTAGGGGGTAATATTATGAAATATAATGTACGAATAAGAGAAATACGAGAGGACCACGATTTAACGCAGACAAAAATAGCAGAAATATTAAATATAAGTCAAAGAACTTATGCAGATTACGAAAACGGTAAAACTAGAATACCTATAGATAGTCTATTAATACTTGCAAAATATTATAATGTTTCATTAGATTATATAACTGGTGCTAGCAATAAAAAAAATCAATATCCTTTTGAATAGTCTAATACACTTCTATTTATGCAATCAACTAATGGAGTACATATATGAAAAGACCAGCTTTATTTATACTTCTATATACTTTAATAGGGATACTATTTGCCTTAAACTTTAATAATATTAATATTGGATATTATTTTTTATGCACTGTTATAACACTTACAATAGTTATTATTATATATTATAAAAATTTTGGTTATATAATGCTTATGACAATAAGTGTAATTACATTTATTGCTTCTCTTAATGCTGGAGTTCATAAAAACACCAATTTAGATAACATAGCTGATAAGGATTATCCTGTTACACTTAATGGCATTGTGGAAGACAATGTTGCTAAATATGACGATGTAAATTTATATAAGGTATCTTCAACTAATATCAGTTTCAAAAAATATTCAACTAATGATAAAATCAATATTTATATATATACCAATAAACGTCTAAAAATAGGAGATATTATAAAAACTAAATCAACATTACTGTTTCCTTCAAAAAAGCGAAATTATTCAGACTTTAATGCACCTATACAATATGCTATCAATGATATTGATTATAAAATGTATCCTGATAATGTATATATTGAAGGGCACAAAGATACTTTTATGTGTCGTATTAATGAAATTTCAAATAAAATTGAAGAAAGAATTTATAAATTATATAACAAAACAGACTCTGGTATTTTGACAGCAATGACTCTAGGTAATAGAGAAAATATTAATGAGGAAATATACACCTTATATAAGTCAGCAGGAATTGTGCATATTATTGCTATATCAGGACTACATATTTCTATATTTTGTAGTATTTTATTCTTTTTAATAAAACCAATTGGCAGAAAATTATCAGCCTTAATTATTATTTTGTTTTTAATCTTTTACTCTATACTAACTGGCTGTAGTGTATCTGTATTAAGAGCCTCTATAATGACAAGCCTATTCATTCTAAGCGGAGTCGTTGGCAAAAAATACGATTTACTATCATCAACAGCAATAGCTTGCTCTATTCTGTTAATATATAATCCGTATTATATATATGATTTAGGTTTTCAATATTCTTTTATAGCAGTTTTTGCAATAGGCTTATCTTCTGAAATTTTAAAGAAATATAAAATTAAAAATAAATATCTATCTCTATTTATTACATCGTTATTAGTTAGTTTAGCAACCAAACCTATAACCATTTATAATTTTTACTATATTAATTTGATAGATGTATTTACAAATATTGTAGCTATAACAATAATAGAAGTTGTACTTATATGTGGATTATTTTCAATTGCTGTTAGCTATTTATCAATAACCATTGGCACTATATTTGCCTTACCTGTTCATTATTTATTATTGTTAATTGAAAAATCAGCTACACTTTCTCTTAAAATACCTATATCTCATATTAATACCGGAGGATTTTCTGCTACTTTAATTATAATAATTTATATTACTTTATTTGTATTTTATAAGTTTCTTATTAACAGAAAGTCCTATTGCATAGCATTTATTATATGTGTAATTATTTGTTCTTTGGTTTGTTTTAAAAATTATTCATATAAGGGGTTTGAAGCAATATTTTATTATATAGGTCAAGGTGATTGTATAATATTAAAAGATAACGGGAAATATTATTTGATTGATGCTGGAAGTAGTTTATATAGTCCAAAAGGTAATAAACTTCTCAAAATGTTTAAATATGAAAATATAAATAAAATTGACGGTATATATGTTTCACATATGGATTACGACCATATGGGTGGTATTATAGAAATTGCTGGAAAAATAGATATTGATAAAGTAATATTATCTAAATATTGTACACATAATGATAATTACAATAAATTAATTGAAACTCTAAATAAAAATAACATAAAAATAGATTATGTTGATGAAAAATATGAGGAAAATCTATCGGATAACACTACAATAGAATTAGTTTGTTTAGATAAATCCGCAACTAATACAAACAATAGTTCACCAATTTATAAAGTTACATCAAATAATAGCAGTATTCTATTTACAGGAGATATTGATACAGAAACAGAAGAAAAATTTTTAAACTGTAATATTGATGCAGATGTTTTAAAAGTTCCTCATCACGGTTCAGAAGGCTCAGTATCAGAAAAATTTATAAAAGCAGTTAGTCCTGAGGCTGCAATATGTTCAGCCGGTTATATGAATTCCTATGGCCATCCTTCTGATAAAACATTATATACTTATAATAATATGAATATACCATTTTTCAGTACAGAATATAATGGTGAAATTAAGGTTAGATTTCAAGATAATAAAATTAAGTATAAATTTTTAAACACGCAGTATAATACTATTAATAAATATATCTCAAAAAAAGCAAAAAAGTAGAGTCAGTATAAAAACACTGACTCTGCTTGCAATTATAACAATTGCCAATAATTATTAAATATTATGATTCCTGATTAGCCATTTTCTTTTCATAATCTTCAACCATCTTTTTAACCATATAGCCACCTACATAGCCATTCTGAGCTGAAGTTAAGTCGCCATTATAACCCTTCTTTAAAGGTACACCAATTTCAGATGCAACTTCATACTTAAACTTATCCATAGCCTCTCGTGCCTCAGGAATATTTACTCTGTTGCTACCACTATTATTACCAGACATTTTAGTTACCTCCTATAAATTATATTTGTTGGTACACTATTATTTTGTCTAATAATAAGTCAAATAATCAACCAATTTTTTCAAAAGCTGTCAAAAAACTTTAATTAATGTTACATTCATCTGTTCTATTTTCAGCTTTTCTTTTTGCTTCCTTTTCAACATTCATATTTTCTTTAGCTCTTCTTTCAGCAAGTTCATCAGCTATATCATTCCAAGTAATGCCCTTTTCAACCATCATAACTTCTGTATGGAATAAAACATCACAAATTTCACCAACAATTTCACCTTTATCGCTATTTTTAGCAGCAATAATTGTTTCTGTAGCTTCTTCACCTATTTTTTTTAAAATTTTATCAAGGCCTTTATTAAACAAATAGCAAGTATAAGAACCTTCCTGCATATTTTCTTTTCTATCCTTAATTACTTCATATTCTTTAAGTAACATTTCACCTAAATTTGCCATTTTATTGTTCTCCCTTAAAATCCTCTAATTTTCTATAAAAACAAGAATAATTGCCAGTATGACAAGCGGCACCATCTTGCTTAATTAATAGCAAAATAGTATCACAATCACAGTCATATCTTATTTCCTTTACATGCTGATAATGACCACTAGTTTCACCTTTTATCCATAAACTCTGTCTAGAACGGCTAAAATATGTAGCCTTGCCTGTTTTTACAGTAAGGTCAAAAGCCTCCTGATTCATATAAGCAAGCATTAAAACTTCCTTAGTTTCATAATCCTGAGCAATAGCAGGAACTAAACCGTCTTTATTAAATTTAATTTCCATAATTAACTCCTTATTTTAATCTAACTGGTATATTCTTTTCAGCAAGATATTTTTTTAAATCAATTATTTCCATTTCTTTATAATGGAAAAGGCTTGCAGCAAGAGCAGCTTCTGCACCACCATCAGTTAATGCTTCTGCGAAATGCTCCATTGTGCCTGCACCACCTGAGGCAATAACAGGAATAGATACAGCATCACTAATAGCTCTTGTTAATGCAATATCATAGCCAGCCTTTGTACCATCACAGTCCATACTAGTTAAAAGTATTTCGCCAGCACCTCTTTTTTCTGCCTCAACAGCCCATTCAACAGCATCTTTGCCTGTATTAACTCTACCACCATTTAGATAAACATCAAAGCCATTGTCATCTCGTCTTTTTGCATCAATAGCAACAACAACACATTGGTTACCAAATTTTTCTGCTGCCTCATTTATTAATTCTGGTCTTTTTAAAGCACCAGAATTAACAGCAATTTTATCAGCACCAGCACTTAATATTTTTCTAAAATCATCAATACTTCTTATACCACCACCAACAGTTAATGGTATAAATACCTGTTCAGCAGTTCTTGACACAACATCTAACATAATATTTCTATTATCAGAAGATGCTGTAATATCAAGAAAAACAATTTCATCAGCTAATGACTTATTATACATAGCTGCAATCTCAACAGGGTCACCTGCATCTCTTAAATTAACAAAATTTACACCTTTTACAACTCTGCCATTATTTACATCAAGACAGGGAATTATTCGTTTTGTGTGCATTAATACATCTCCATTCTATTCCTTTTTCTTTTTTATATGTGTTCCAACAATTTCAGAAACATCAGATATTGTAACAAAAGCCGAACCGTCATCATCTTTAATAATTCTTTTAAGTTCACTTAATTCAATTCTTGTCACTACACAATACAATACAATTTTTTTGCCACTTATTAAACCTTCACCCTCAAGCAAAGTAACAGTTCTACCTAATCGTCTGTAAATAGTTTCAGCTATTCTTTCACCATTTTCTGTAATTATCATAACGGCCTTAGCTTGCTCAAAGCCAGTTTCAACTATATCAATAACTTTAGAAGTAATAAAATATGTAAGTAAACTATATAAAGCCCTATCTGGTCCAAATATTAAGCCTGCACAAGAATATATTATAAGATTAAAAAATAATATAATTTGTCCTGTAGAAAATTGTGTTTTTTTACTTAATAACAATGAAACAGTATCTACACCGTCAACACAACCACCAGACTTCATAACAAGACCAACACCAAGACCTAAGAATAAACCGCCATAAACTGTTGCAAGAAGTGGGTCTTCTGTTACTTCTGGCATTTCTTCAAATACAATAAGAAATGCAGAAAAAACAATCATAGCATAAGTTGCTTTAAAGGCAAATATTTTGCCTAGCAACTTTGCACCTAGTATTAAAAAAGGAATGTTTAAAATAACTATAAAATAACTCAGCTTTAAACCAAATATATGATTTAAAATAATTGATATACCAACTATTCCACCATCAAGAATTTGTTTAGCAACCAAAAATTCTTCAATAGCAAAAGCAGCTATAATTGCACCTACTGTAATAATTATAAAAGAAAATAAGTTTGTCAGCAGATTGCCTTTATTAGTATTTGTGGTTTTCATTTAATCACATCCTATTTTTCAAATCTGTCAATTACTTCCTTCAAATCTAATGCTCCATTATAAAGTGCTTTACCAATAATCACACCAGCAGCATTAATGTTATTTACATTTTTAACATCTTCAATTTTAGAAACTCCACCAGATGCTATTATATCCATACCAGTTTTTTCTATTAAATCTTTTGTTGACTCAATATTAGGTCCACTCATCATACCATCTTTAGAAATATCTGTGTAAATAACAGTATTTACACCATAGCTTTTCATCTTCAAGCATAAATCTACAGCAGTAACATTGCTGACCTCTTCCCAGCCAGAAATAGCTACCATACCATTTTTAGCATCTACACCAACAGCTATTTTATCACCGTATTTTTCTACAGCTTCTTTTACAAGCTCTGGATTTTTAACAGCGGCAGTACCAATAATGACTCTTGATGCACCAGCTTCTATTCTGTCATCAATGTCTTTCATTGTTCTTACACCACCACCTGTTTCAATTTTAATATTGTATTTTGACTTAATATCTTTAATTATATCAATTACAAATGTTTTTCCATATCTTGCACCATCAAGGTCAACAATATGGATATATGTAGCACCAGCATCAACCCAATCCTTGGCTGCATCAGCTGGAGTATCATTAAATACAGTAACATTATCAAAGCTACCTTGAGATAATCTTACTGCTTTTCCGTCTATTATATCTATAGCAGGATAAATTTGCATATTATAATCCTCCAAAACTCTTTAAAATTTCAAGACCTACATCACCACTTTTTTCTGGGTGGAATTGTAAAGCATAAATATTGTCCTTTTGTACTGCCACTTGTATTTCTTTGCCATAATCAGTTGTAGCCGATACTACTGGAGCATCAGTTTCAAGATAATATGAATGTACAAAATAAACATAAGGGCTTTCTCCAACATTTTCAAAAAGAGGTTCTCTCATTTTAATGTTAAGATTATTCCAACCAATATGAGGTTTTTTAACATTGTCTGGCAAAAGCTGTATAGTACCAGGAATAAGCCCTAAACCTTTATACTCACCATATTCATAGCTTTTATCAAATACCATTTGCATACCAAGGCAAATACCTAAAAATGGTTTATCTTTATTCACTCCGTCATAAATAACCTTATCAATACCTTTATTACGAATTGTAGCAATAGCATCACCAAAAGCACCAACACCTGGCAAGACTAATTTATCAGCTTTTTCCATAACACTTATATCATCAGTAATTACAGCATTCTGACCTACAAATTCAAGAGCCTTTTGCACGCTCCTTAAATTACCCATTCCATAATCTATTATTGCTATCATTATTCCAACATTCCTTTTGTAGATAATACTCCGTCAATTCTATCATCAATTTCAGTCGCCATATCCATTGCTCTACCAAATGCTTTAAATATGCCTTCAGCAATGTGGTGATTGTTTTTACCATCAAGCACCTTAATATGTAAAGTCATACCACAGTTGTCTGATACTGCTCTAAAAAATTCTTCAACCATTTCAGTATCGAAAAGTCCAAGGCTAGAAATTGTAAATTTAGCATCAAAGTTAAGATATGCTCTACCAGAAAAGTCAATTGCACAAAGCACAAGAGCCTCATCCATAGGAACTATAGCTTGTCCATATCTTTTAATACCAGCTTTATCGCCTAAAGCATTTGCTATACACTTGCCAAGTACAATACCAACATCTTCTACAGTATGATGACAATCAACATCTAAATCTCCATCAGCCTTAACATCTAAATCCATAAAGCCGTGCTTAGATATATGAGTAAGCATATGGTCAAAAAAACCAATACCTGTATCTATATTATTAATACCATTGCCATCAATATCAAGACGCATATGTATTTTTGTTTCATAAGTATTTCTATCTATAACAGAAATTCTGTCCATAATATTCCTCCTAAAGTCTAACCTTAATAGAGTTTGCGTGAGCTGTTAATCCTTCAGCTTCAGCAAATTTAACAACATCAGGACCTAATTCTTGCATAGCTTCTTTACTAAATGAAATTATGCTAGATTTCTTAATATAGTCATCTATTGAAAGAGGAGAGAAAAATCTAGCAGTACCACCAGTTGGAAGCACATGATTAGGACCTGCCATATAATCACCTAAAGGTTCTGGTGTATAATGACCTAAGAATATTGCACCTGCATTCTGAATTTTTGGTAACAAACTAAATGGCTCTTTAGTAGAAATTTCAAGATGCTCTGGTGCTATCTGATTACATAAATCACAAGCTTCATCAAAATTATCAACTACAATTATTGCACCATAGTTGTCTTGTGATTTCTTTATAATTTCCTTTCTTTCCATTCTATTTGTCTGATTTTCTGCCTCAATTTGAACCTTTTCTGCAAGTTCTTTACAATCTGTAATAAGTACAGCAGAAGCTAATTCATCGTGTTCAGCCTGTGAAAGTAAGTCAGCCGCTACAAATTCTGGATTTGCACTTTCATCAGCAAGTATAAGAATTTCACTAGGGCCAGCAACAGAGTCAATATTTACATAACCATAAACACTTCTCTTAGCAAGGGCAACAAATATATTACCAGGTCCAACAATTTTATCTACCTTAGGTATAGATTCTGTACCAAAAGCAAGTGCAGCTACAGCCTGTGCACCACCAGCTTTATATATTTTATGTACACCAGCAATATCAGCAGCAACAATAGTTGTAGGACTAATTTTGCCGTCTGCAGAAGGTGGTGTAGTCATAACAATTTCTTCTACACCTGCAACCTTAGCTGGTATAATATTCATTAATACACTTGAAGGATATGCAGCCTTACCACCTGGAACATATACACCTACTCTTTGTAATGGTCTAATAAGCTGACCTAACATTTCACCATTTTTACTTGGTTCAAGCCAGCTATTCATTTTTTGCTTTTCGTGGAATGCACCTATTCTTTCAGCTGACTTCTTAATTACTCTTATTAAATCAGCATCAACTTGATTATATGCCTCTTTTATTTCATCTTCAGTCACAAGTACATTATCTTTATTTACATCAAATTTATCAAATTTCTTTGTATATTCAAATAAAGCCTTATCACCATTTGCCTTTATGTTAGCAATAATATCATTTACTATTTCCTGCACATTACCGTGTTCAAGTTGAGAACGAGATAATAATGCTTCAACTAACTTCTTTCCTTCTTTATCATCATATTTAATAATGTTTATCATTATTTTTCACCTACTAACTTTTTTAATCCTTCTATAATTTCAGCAATTCTTTCGTGCTGAAGTTTCATACTTACTCTATTTACAACAACTCTTGCTGATACTGGACAAATATCTGCCAAAACTTCAAGTCCATTTGCCTTTAATGTTGAACCAGTTTCAACAATATCGACAATTACATCACTAAGACCTACGATTGGGGCAAGCTCAACACTACCGTGAAGCTTAACTATTTCAATAGTCTGATGTTTTTTCTGATAAAAATATTCCTTAGCTATATTAGGATACTTTGTTGCAACAACTAAATCCATTGAATTATCTAATTTATCTTGTATCTCTTTATAACCTGCTACTGCAAATCTGCACTTACCCATTTTAAGGTCAAGAACTTCATAAAGATTTCTACCTTCTTCAAGCAAAGTATCCTTACCAACAATACCAATATCAGCAGTACCACTTTCAACATAAGTAGGTACATCTGATGCCTTTGAAAGGAAAAACTTTAATTTTAATTCTTCATTTGTAAATATAAGCTTTCTGGAATCTTCCTTCATTTCATCACAAGTAATGCCCATCTGTTCCAAAAGCTCCATTGTTTTGTCTGCAAGTCTGCCTTTAGCTAAGGCAAAAGTTAAGTATTCCATTATTTTGCCTCCTTTGCTAAAAGAAAATCAATAGTTACTGTTTTTTCAGCATTATTATTAATATCTACCAAATTTATAGTATCTTCTTCAACTTCTAAAATGTAGGAAATATTTTTATTTAAAGCATACTCTACATTCTTGCTCTTGTCTTTGCCTAAATAGCTACATTCAGCTAAAACATTATTCTTTCTAAGTTCATCAGCTAACTTAAATGCCTTTGTTCTGTTACAATTATCAAATGTAACAAGATAACTAACATCTTCTAAAACATCAGCAGATACAGTTTTCATAAGTTCATTTACCTTTAATGCAAAACCTACAGCAGGCATAGCTAAACCAAACTTTTCAACCATATTATCATAGCGACCACCATCTAATACAGATGCTCCAGAACCCTTTGCATAACCTCTAAAAATCAATCCTGTATAATAGTCCATTGAACCAATTACACCTAAATCAAATGAAACATACTTTTCAAAGCCCATTTCCTTTAATATTGAATATAATTCAGTAAGATAATTAAGTGATTCCAAAGACTTTTTATTTGTTACTTTTGTTTTTACCTTATCAATGATACTTAAATCACCAATTAATAAAGGTAATTCTTTAAGTATATATTTAATATTATCGTTTTCAATATTTTCAGCAAGTTCATTAACTGCAACATAGTTTTTCTTAATTATGTTACCTTGAATTTCGCTAGCCATTTCATTATCAATAGCTGATTCTTCAATAACTCCCTTGAGGAATGAAGCGTGACCCAAATCTATTTTAAAATTTTTAACGCCAACTTCAAGTAATGAATTGATTGCAGCTGAAACAACTTCTGCATCAGCCTCAATAGAATTTACACCTAAAAACTCAATACCAGCCTGTGTAAATTCTCTTAACTTGCCCTGGTAATTTTCATTTGTTCTAAACATACTTTCAATATAATAAAACTTTAATGGAAGTTGTTTTTTGTTGTAAGCTGTTGCAGCAATTCTTGCTATAGCCGGTGTCATATCAGGTCTTAAGACTAATAAAGCTCCATCTCTGTCAAGAAACTTAAAAACTCTGGTGTCCTTTACACCACCCATACCGCAAAAAACATCGTTATATTCAAATGTTGGACTAGTTATAGGTAAATAGCCATAATTCTTAAATACATTGGCTATGTTGCTTTCTATTTTTTTCTTAAATTTTAATTCAAGAGGTAAATAATCCTTTACACCTTCAGGTGTATGTAATTTACTAATAATCATAATTTTTTTCCTTCCTACCAATTTTTATACTTTATTATGGTAAAGCGATAAACTAAAATTATTATATCACATATATAATATTTGTCAATAGCTATTATATATTTTACAATATTAAATTTAATTGTACATCATATTCTATAATTTGTCAAAGGCATTATACAGATTAATAGCACCATAACCCCAAATATTATTAGGCGTAATATCACCACTATACAAAGGTACAGCTCCTTGCATAATATATGACTTAATACTAATAGTGTTTAAGTTAAAATTATTAGCTCTAACAATTCCCCATTCCAACAATAAAGCTGCAACTCCAGCAGATATTGAGGCACTAATACTAGTAGAATAATTAGTTGGAGCAACAAAATCCGGCTTTAATCTACCATCTCTTGTAGGTCCTCTACCTGATGAAGGTATCATTTTGTTGCTAATTGTGTCATATCCTCCAACACTCATTACATTAAAAGCTGTTGATGGTGTAACTAATGTTGTATTAACATTTGGTGATAAAAATTTTATATCACTAGCAAATTCAGTTATTGGCAACCAGCAATTTATTTTACCTAACACAGTATTGCCATATACCCTAATTGTCCATATACCTGAAACAGCTTTATCTACATATATCATTGTAACCTGACTTGATGTTCTATATAAAGGAATTCTATATTCAACTCTTACAGTTGTATCAGTTATATTTATTTTGTAGGTATTAATAAAATTATTTCTAGCTTCAATTCTGCCAATAGAATTGCCTAATGGTGGTATAATCGCAACATCAACCCTATCTGTTATATCACTCCATATCCATAAAGCAAAATTCTTTGTGTTTTGTCCTACATTTATTTCAACATCTTCATAGCCCTTATCCGAATTTATTTCAAAGGAAGTATGCCTACCACTCAAAGCCTCATTACCTGTTGCTGTGATAATAGATATGCCATTATTAATAGCAATTTGAGATAAATAAGACTCTAAAATATTAAGTCCATCGTGACCACCTTGATTACTACCTATACCAATAACAATAGATGTAGGTTTCTTTGCTTCTGATGACTTTTTTAATATATAATCAATGGCTAACATTAAATCTGATGACTCAAAGGCTGGTATATTTTCGTCAATGCCAAGTTGCCTCTTATAATAATTTTTAGCATTTTTCAACTTAACAATAACAAATTCAACATCGGGAGCGACTTTCTGTACAGCTTTTGCCATATTAGTCCCGTGTAATATATCACCTTCAATATTTATATTTCCTTCCGTTATTTCTTCTCTTGTATATTCCCTACCAAAGCAAACACTTTCAGATTGTTCATCATCATCTTGAACCCACATTGAATAAATCCTGCTATCACCATTTTCATATTTAAAAGCACTGTCATTAATATCTATTCCCGTATCAGCTATTCCAACAAGAACGCCATTTCCTCTATAGTCTGCTGGCAAATTTTGTACACTTATTAAATTATCCGGTATTGTATAATTTCTATTAATTAATCCAAGTATAATTGGAGTTGCACTTCTTATTCCACTACCAACTTGAGGATTAGTAAGTAAAAGTTCATAATTAGATGTTTTAATAAAAAGAACAATATAATTGCCGTATTCTAAAACACAAGTTGCCGTATCGGAATTAACTAAACGCCTATAGGTTTCATCACTTCTTTCAACAATAAGTGACACATAATCTTCTGATAATGCCTCATTACTTACATTCATAGCTGATATGCCTCCCAAATTATCGTAAATATTTTTAAAGCATAATCTTCCATATCCCCATTCTCTATTAGGATATTGTCTAGTTGTATCCCTTATGGCATATCTTCTAATAAGTGCCTTTATTCTTTCTCCATACATCTGACTATCATTTTTATTTACTATTCCCCACTCCATTAATAATGCAGCTACGCCACTAACAAATGGTGCAGCAAAGCTAGTTCCTGTAAAAAAATCATATCCACCCGTATTAGATGCACTTCTTATATTTACAGCTGGTGCAACAACATCAGGTTTTGAAAAAACAACCTCTCTAGTATTTCCTCGTCCAGAAAAAGGAGCAATTGTATAATTGTTGGAATTGTATCCTCCAACAGTTATGGCTCTAAATGCAGTTGAGGGAATAGTAAGTGTAGTATATATGTTTGGTGATAAAAAAATCGTATTTTCATCTACACCCTCACTTACTGGCAACCAAATATCATATTCTAAATTTTCATTTGTATCTATTACTAACTTCCATATACCACTATCAACAAAATTTTTACCAGTAAGAGTAATAGTTATTTTTTCTTCAACTATATTAGGAGTTGGAATTTGAATATTAACTTCAATATTAGTATTTTGCAATATTTGACTATATAAAATATCTCTACCACTTAATACCGATGTTGTATCACCATTAGGTGATATAATTTCAATAGTTGCATTATATAAATAATTCTTCCACATTTCTAGTGAAACTGTTTTAATACTGTTACCAACATTAAATTCAACTGTAGAATTTCCTTTACCACTATAATGATGAGATTTATCTCCTTCATTGCCACTTGCAACAACTATTGATGCCACATTATTTTCACAAACCTCATCAATATATTGTTCAAATAAAGATTGCCCATTGTGAGAGCCAAAATTAGTGCCATAAGAAATATTTATTACAAAAGGCTTGTTAAGCTCTCTTGACTTATCTTCTATGAATTTTATTCCTTTCATAATATCATCACTAGAACCCCTGCCTATAGCAACAGCAATTATATCTGCACCATAGGCAATACCACTACTACCAGCAGCTATACCAGCTACAGCTGTTCCGTGACCGTTAATATCACTAAAATCTATGCCTTGATTAATTTCTTCTTGATTATATACTCTATTTAAAGGAATATCCCATATATATATAATTCTATTGCCAAATTCTCTATGGTTATATGTTATTCCTGAATCTATAATTCCAACAATTACGCCCTTTCCACTCAAACCTCCTACATTATTTCCTCCTATTGTAATGCAACTTTTTTCTTTGCTTTCTGCAAGCATTGGATATGTTTTTATAGGTATTTCATATTGTATAATATTTTCGTCATTTTTTACTATATTAATATCTGCATATATTATTGCAAAGTTTTCTGACAAAATTTCTAAAATATTATAATTTTGCGGAATTGTCTTATACTTAACAATTAATGTATTCAAAATATCACCTCTTAAAATTATATTGACAAAGCAACATTTTATGATATAATACTTTTAGGGAATAAATGTCTCCCTTGACATTGTCTAAACCGCTATTACGCTGATGACTTCTGTGACTACACAGGGGTATCAGCTTTTTTTATTGTCATAAAGAAAGGAGTAACTATGAAAAATAACACAATAAAAATATTTAAAAACTACAGTAATCTAATACTATTAGGCTTAGCAGCAATACCAATAGGCATTATAATAGGTATAATCGACACAATATTTGGTAAAATTTTATTAAATATTACAGCTTTTAGAGATACATATCCTCTATATCTAATACCATTTTTAGCTATAGCTGGTGTAATCATTGTATATTGTTATCAGAAATTTGGTGGCAAAAGCAGTAAAGGAATGGGCTTAATTTTTGATGTTGGGCAAAAAAATGAAGACAATATACCCTTAAGACTAGTTCCACTTGTTATGGTAGGAACTTGGCTCACACATCTATTTGGCGGTAGTGCCGGTCGTGAAGGTGTTGCTGTGCAAATTGGTGCAACAATATCTCATTTTATTGGTAAAAGAATTAATATAAAAAATGCACCACATATATTCTTAATTACTGGTATGGCTGCTGGTTTTGCTGGTTTGTTTCAAACACCAATTGCCGCCGTATTTTTTGCAATAGAAGTAATAATGGTTGGTAAAATTGAATATGAAGCTCTTGTACCAGCTTTAACTGCATCAATTACAGCAAGTAGCGTTTCAGCTTTATTAGGTCTTGAAAAGTTTACATTTTTACTAAACACAGATATAAATCTTGACATTAAAACATTTATTAAATTAATTTTATTGGGCTTAATATTTGGTATTGTTGGTGGAATGTTTGCTTGGTGCTTAAAAAAGGCTAAAGCAATTTCATCAAGTAAATTAAAAAATCCTATAATAAGAGTTGGAATAATGGGTATAGGTTTAAGTATATTATTTATTATTTTATATTGTGGCAGATATTCAGGACTTGGAACAAATTTAATCAACTTAAGTTTTAATAATGGAGTTATTTACAAATATGATTGGATATTAAAATTTATTCTTACAATATTAACTTTAGCTGCTGGTTTTCAAGGTGGCGAAGTTACACCTTTATTTTCTATTGGAGCAAGTCTTGGTGTTGCTTTAGCAACTATATTTAATTTACCAATAGAATTTGTTGCAGCCTTAGGATATGCAAGCGTATTTGGAAGTGCTACTAATACATTATTTGCTCCTATATTCATAGGTGCAGAAGTATTTGGTTATAGTTATATGCCCTACTTTTTCATAGTATGTTCAATAGCTTATGCCTTTAATAAAAACAAATCTATATACTCACAAAAAATATTGAAATAAAATAAAGGGTGGTTATAATTGTTTGTATAACCACCCTTAAATATATTAAAAATTATAAATTCTTGATTGTATCCATAATGTAATCAGCTAATTCAGCACTTGTACAGCCATCATCGTGACCTGTAATCTGAATTTTCTTTTCTGTCTGAGTACAAATATCAAGAGCCTTATCAAGCTTTTCAGCCTTGTCACCATAACCAATGTGAGCTAAAAGCATACTAGCAGCTCTAATGATTGAGCAAGGGTCAGCATACTTATCTCTACCTTCTTCAACCATTCTTGGAGCAGAACCGTGAATAGCCTCAAACATAGCATACTTCTTACCCATATTAATAGAACCAGCAGTACCAACACCACCCTGGAATTCAGCAGCTTCGTCAGTAATAATATCACCATAAAGGTTAGGAAGAACTACAACCTTAAAGCCTTGTCTTCTCTTAGGGTCAATTAACTTTGCAGTCATAATATCAATGTACCAGTCATCAGTTTCAATATCTGGATATTCCTTTGCAATTTCCTTAAATGTATTTAAGAACTTACCATCTGTTGTCTTAATAATATTAGCCTTAGTTACACAAGTAACCTTACCCTTATTATTCTTCTTAGCATAGTCAAATGCTGCTCTAATAATTCTTTCTGTACCGTCAGTTGTTGCAACAGTAAAATCAAAAGCTAAATCATCATCAACTTCAAAACCCTTTGAACCTAAAGTATAAGAACCCTCTGTGTTTTCTCTGTAGAAAGTCCAGTCAATACCTTCCTCTGGAATTCTAACTGGTCTAACATTAGCAAAAAGGTCTAATTCCTTTCTCATAGCAACATTAGCAGACTCAATATTAACCTTATCACCAGCTCTTGGAGTAGTTGTAGGTCCCTTTAAGATAACAGGGCACTCCTTTAATTCAGCTAAAACATCATCAGGAATAGCCTTACCAGCCTTAATTCTGTTTTCAATAGTAAGACCATCAATTACCTTAAATTCTACCTTGCCAGAATTTACTTCATCAGCTAATAAGAATTCAAGAATTCTCTGAGCCTGAGCTGTAATAGCAGGACCAATGCCGTCACCACCACAAATACCAATTTTAATAACAGGTAACTTAGCAAAGTCAATAAAATCCTTATCAGCCTTCATCTTCTCTACTCTTGCAAGCTGTTCTTCAATTAACTTTCCAAATTTTTCCTTTGCTGCTTCAATTTTATTCATTTCAGTTTCTCCTTTATTGTATATTTATTAATTATTGTTTGATTCATTAATATAATTTTCCATTTCAGTATTAGCAAGTTTAGCAAGCTCCATATCACTAATCTGAGTTACTCTACCTTCCTCATACTGTTTGTCAACCCATTCCTTAATTTTAACTACAACTGGATGCTGTTTGCCAATTTTCTTGTCGCCTTCATATTTAAAGTAGCTATTTATCCAATGAGCAATACCAGCAAGACCTGATGTCTTACCAACAGCAATCTTAACAGGTCTTTTTAAGAGAAGGTCTGTGTTAAATATGTTATAAATTTCCTCGTTTTTAAGTATACCATCAGCGTGAATACCAGCTCTAGTAAGGTTGAAGTTATCTCCAACAAATGGTGTCATAGGAGGAATATCATAACCGATTTCCTTACGATAATAATCAGCAAGTTCAGTAATAATAGTAGTATCCATACCATCAAGAGTACCTCTAAGCTGAGCATATTCAAACACCATAGCCTCAAGAGGAGTATTACCAGTTCTTTCACCTATACCAAATAAAGATGTATTAACACCACAACAACCATAAAGCCAAGCTGTTGTTGCGTTAGTAACAGCTCTATAAAAGTCGTTGTGTCCGTGCCATTCAAGCAAGTGATTAGGTACACCAGCATAATGGTGTAAACCATATATAATACCAGATACACTTCGAGGAAGAACTGTACCTGGAGTATTAATACCATAACCCATAGTATCACAAGCTCTAATCTTAATTGGTACACCAGTTTCCTCATAAAGTTTCATAAGCTCTGATGCAAATGGTACAACAAAGCCGTAAAAATCGGCTCTTGTAATATCTTCAAAATGGCATCTAGGCTTAATACCTGTTTCTATACATTGGCGTATAATTGAAAGATAATGCTCCATTATCTCACTACGCTTCATATTCATTTTGTAGAAAATGTGATAGTCAGAACAACTAACAAGAATACCTGTTTCCTTAACACCTATAGACTTAACAAGTTCAAAGTCCTTTTTGTTAGCTCTAATCCAAGTTGTAACCTCAGGAAATCTGTAGTCCATTTCAAGACATTTATATACAGCGTCCTGGTCTTTTTTAGAATAAACAAAAAATTCACTTTGCTTTATAATACCCTTTGGACCACCAAGTCTATGTAACTGTCTATAAATATGCTCAATTTGCTTAACAGTATATGGTTCTCTTGATTGCTGACCATCTCTAAAAGTTGTATCTGTTATCCAAATTTCATCTGGCACATCCATAGGCACAATTCTATGGTTAAAAGCTATCTTAGGTACTTCATCATAGCTATACAAATTATCATATAAATTAGGCTTATCTACATCTTGCAAGGGATAAACCGATTCTCGTCTTTCAATAACATTTGTCTTTGGATTAAAAATAAACACTCTGACTCCACCTCCATACCTTTAATAATAACATATTTAAAATAATTGTCAACCTTTATATTAAAATTTTTGCATAATTTTTTTATTAAATTGCAAAAATTATTGTTTATATAAGATTTTTATTATATTTAACATATATTTTTGAATTTAAAATATTTTTTTCTTTCATTTTTACATTCCAATCATTTTTAATAACATTCTCATTTGCTGTTTTTCTCTATCATTCATATTTTCCATTAAAGCATTTATCATTGCTTGCCTTTCATCCTTTGTAAATGTTATACCCTTAGGCAATGACTGTACAAAAGCAATAATCATTGCAATTTTTTCATCTGAAGATTTATTTTTCATATTTTCATTAAGACTTAAAAAAGCCTTTTTTGTATTATAATCAAGACAGTCAAATGCTCTATTTTCAAAAATATTGTTATTCATTTACTCTTAAGCCCTCCACTAAATCAGTTATTTCCATTACTTTAACAAATACATCAACCATTTTTTGTTTTCTTGTATCAAGTTCAGGTTTTATTGCTAATAACATTTTCTTTTTTATGCCATTATCTGGTGTGCCTGAAGCTGACATTACTCTAAAATTATTGACCAGTTTATCAATTTCCATTAACTTTACTATTAAGCCTAAATTCTTTTGATATGGCATATCAAGAAATGGTATGGCGTCCTTAATCTTATTTAATGCTGTAGTTCCGTCCATCTTTTCTACTATTTCAGTACCATTTGTATTTGATGTAGTATTGTCTTGATTATTTACACTATTCATATTATTAACTAGTTTCATTACAGACAATATTTTTTCTATTTGTGAAGGGTCTATATTTAAGTTATTATTTTCTTCCACACTCATCACCTCAAAAAAGTATATGCAATGGCAAAAAAATAAATCCCATATTTAGGGATTTATTTTAAAAATCAATTTAATTTATCATTTAAAAGTTTATAAAGTGTAGGATTAATGTTATATTCATTTATTATGTTCTTTAAATCTTCAATTAAGGCTTTGTTAGGCTTTTTATTTGTTTTCACAGACCTTATCATTATATTCTTAGGAGTATCCTCCAAATCTATAAATTCCATTACTTGAACCTTATATCCCATAATTTCTATTAATCTAGCTCTTATAGAATCAGTTAAAAGTGCAGAAAATCTTTCTTTTATTATACCGTGATTAAGCATAATATTCATATTATCATTTTTCATTTGATGAAAGAGTTCGTGTTGGCAACAAGGTACATTCATCATTACCTTACAACCCCATCTAATTCCGTGATAAATTGCATAATCTGTTGCAGTATCGCAAGCGTGCAATGTTATAATCATAGAAATTCTTTCATCTGTATTTTCTATATTAGCTATATCCTCACAATAAAATTTAAGATTTTTAAAGCCAAACTTATCACTTAAAGAATTGCAATATTCAACAACATCTTTTTTAAGGTCGTAACCTCTAATCTCAACATTCTTTTTCTTAATTTCATTAAAATAATGATACATTGCAAATGTTAAATAGCTTTTGCCACAACCCATATCAATAATAATAGAGTTTTCAGGCACTTCACCCTCAATATCTTTAAGCATTTCAAGAAATTTATTAATTTGTCTAAACTTCTTCTGTCTATGCTTAAGCACAACTCCATTTTTATCCATTAGTCCAAGCTGATACATCCAATCAACAAATTGACCATCGCCTATAATATAGTTTTTGGCTTTATTGTGTGTTTTTGGTGTAGCCTTAGAATTAATATTATCCTTAATACCAGTTAATGTAAATTGCTTTTTCTTATTCATAAGTATTGTGCAATGCTTATTAGCTGTTATATTACACTGTTTAAAATTATCTTCCATAATTTTTAATATTTCAGATAATATTGTATCAGTATCAACATTCTTATGAATTACTTTTTGACCAATATATTCAGATATTTGATAATTAAGTCTATCTTTAAGTAATATAGGTGTTATTTTAACCTTTGTTGCCTTATCTTCAGCTTTTTTTAAAGGATTACTTATTATTACATTTTCAATAGAATTTTTATCAATTAAACTTTCAAGTTGAACATTAATTTCTCTTATGTCTAACATATTACTCCTCACAAATTCTAATGCAATTTCTTGCATCTGTGTCTATTAACACAATATCATCACCAATTTTTACAACATTGCACCAGTTAATACAATATTCTTTCTTCTTGCCAACAAATGAAAATATACCATTGACAACAGGCACAATTATACTACATATACAGCCACTTTTGCAATCAACACTTACATCAGAAATACAGCCTATTTTACTGCCGTCTTTTATATTAATTACTTCCTTATTTATAAGTCGTCCGTTTAAGCCATTCCCCATATAATCACCATATTAAATAATATAGTTATTTATATGCAAAATCCAATCCTTTTAAGCCAATTGCAATATAATCCAAACCACTGGTCAGTTCCTTCAACGCCTTCGGCAAGGTCAAGACCGTGTTTACCATTAGGAAAAATGTGCATTTCAAAAGAGCAACCCTTTTCTTTAAGTGCCATACCCATTTCTAAGGAATTTCTACAATCTACACTTTTATCTTCAAATGTATGCCATATAAAAACTGGAGGCATATCTTCTCTAACAGAATATTCCGCTGATAATGGTTTTCTTAAATCATCATTACCACCAGAGATATTATCACCTGAACGCTTGTGACCAATTTCTGTGCTTACTGTAACAACTGGATAACACATACCTAAAGCATTAGGCTTAGCTGATACCTTATCAATATTATCAATAGGCTCATACTCATAGTGGTCATAATGTTCAGCAGTTATGGCTGATAAATGACCACCAGCACTAAAGCCCATAATTCCTATTTTATCTTCAATTATATTATACTTCTTAGCATTGTATCTTATATAACGCATTGCCCTTTTGCTATCCCACAAATAAATTGGATGAGAATATGGAGCAACTCTATAATACAAAACAAAGGCACTAATACCAATTTCATTTAATTTTTTTGCAATATTTGCACCCTCGTGGTCAGACAAATGGTCATATCCTCCACCAGGTATAATTAAAAAACAACTATGTAATTTACCATCTTTTATAACAAATTCTTCAAGTTCAGGTTTGTTAATATTATGCTGATTTTGGTATTCTTCATTATAGCCTAAAGGTGTACCATTCCATATATTTATCATAATATACCTCTATTTAGTAATAATCTCGTAACCATCTTCTGTTACAAGAACTGTATGTTCCCACTGAGCAGAAAGACTACCATCAGCTGTTGTCACAGTCCAACCATCTGTTCTTGAAACATTACAATCCCAAGTGCCAGCATTAATCATAGGCTCAACTGTAAACATCATACCAGGAACCATAACCATTGTCTTTCTATTAGTTCTGAAATGATTTACAATAGGGTCTTCGTGGAACTTAAGACCTACGCCGTGGCCACACAATGACCTAACTACACCATAACCGTTTTTATCTGCAATGTCATTTATAACATTACCAATATCACCAATAGGTCTATAAGGTTTAACAGCTTTAATACCTGCCATCATACACTCTTTTGTAACTTCAACTAATTTTTTTGCTTCATCACTTACATTACCTATCATATACATTCTGCTCATATCAGAATAATAGCCATTAAGTATTGTAGTAACATCAATGTTTACAATATCACCATCTTTTAATATTTCTCTCTTGCTAGGTATACCGTGGCAAACAACATTATTAATAGATGTACAGCAATGCTTTGGAAAATCACCATACTTATAAGGTGCACATATACCACCAGCCTCTGTTGTCATCTTATATACAAGCTGGTCAATATCTTCTGTACTTATACCAGCTTTTACATAGTCATCAAGAGCATCCATAATGGCAACAGAAACCTTAGCACTTTCTCTAACGCCTTGTATTTGCTCAGGAGATAATATTAAGTGTCTGTCTGGAATTGGATAAGCACCTTCTACAAATTCCTTTAAATTTTCTTCGTCACTTCTTTCGTGGCAAGCCTTATACTTTTTGCCACAACCACACCAACACTTATCATTTCTACCTATTTTAAACATAACTCTGCCTCTTTTCTATAAAATTCAACTACATCTTTGTAGTCCTTTTCATTTAAAAAATTTCTGCCTCTTTCATTGGCAGTGTATACACCCTTGTCTACTCTCACAAAAAAATCATAATGATTTCGTTGTAAAACAGCTTTTATATTATCTTTGCATTCTCTAGTTTTAATTGTACCATATTTTTCTATGTAACATAAGGCTGCTATAAGACTTTCTTTATGAGCAGTCACTATCTTTCGCCTAGATTGTCCCCCTAAATTAAGGGACATTTTTCTAACACTAACTTCCTTAACAATACCTTTTCGATATTCCTGTTTTTTCTTAGTATCTTCTCCCTTAGGCTCAAGAACAACATCAACTCTTTTTGTAGAATTTAGCACAACTAAAAGACCACATTCTAAAGCTCTTAAAATATCTAGTTTCTTTTTAAATTCTGCACTTCTCATATTTTTAGGTCTAGGAATTACAGCATAAACATAGGGTGTCATTTTCTTTCTATTAACAAGTTGATATACCAGCTCAATAGTAAAGCCTCTTTTAAGCTCGCATATAACAACTATATCATCTTTACTTGCAACAATGTCACAATCTCTAACTTCAGCATCAACTTTAAAGCCTAATTCACTAAAAAATCGTTGAACAGGTAAATATAAATCTGTTTCATTTTTTATCATTATTTATTACCTGCCATAAAGTTTTCAATTTCATCAACAGTTCTTATTATATCTTTAGAAAGAACTTCGCAACCGTCTTTAGTCACAATAACATTGTCTTCAATTCTTATTCCGATTTCTTCTTCAGCTATATATAACCCAGGCTCTACAGTAAATACCATACCCTCCTGCAAAAGCCCCTCATTATGTCTGCCTACATCGTGAGTTTCTAATCCAAGCATATGGCTTACACCGTGATAATAATATTTGCTGACTTCTTCATCAGATGATATAAGGCCAATTTTCTTAAGTTCAACAGCATAATGTTCTCTTAATATTTCATTAAGTCTTTTAAATTCAAGATTTGGCTTAATAGCTTTTATTACTTTTTGTTGACCTTCAAGAACAATGTTATAAATTTGTTTTTGTCTTTCTGTAAATTTACCATTTACAGGAAATGTTCTTGTAATATCTCCATTATAATATTCCCACTGAGCACCTACATCAAATAAAATAAGGTCACTATCCTTTGTTTTACAATTATTATCAGAATAATGCAGTGTTGTACCATTTTTGCCACTAGCGGCTATAGACTTAAACGCAAAATCCTTAACACCATTTTTCTTTAATTCAAAATCAAAATATGCCTCAATTTCGTATTCCATCATACCAGCTTTAGAATTTGACATCATAGAATATATACCTTTTTTAGTAATATTAATTGCTTTCTTTATTTTTTCAACCTCACAAGGCTCTTTTAACATTCTAAATTCAGCAATAATATTATGAGCATTAATAAAATTAATATATGGATAATTATTTTTGATTTTACTACTTAATGAAAAAGCATCACCACTATTATTGAAATCTCTATTTTCAAAATCCATATAAACATTTTCAATTCTTTTATTAAACATATATGTTGCCAAATTTTCATCAAACTCATCTAGGTAGGCTGTATTTTCAATACCACTTACTTCTGTTACTTCGTTTGGTAACATTACAGCTCCAACCCACTTAGCTTTTATTTCATCATATCGTTCAATAAAAATAAGAGTTTCTTTAACTTCACCTTTTTTGTATAACATTAATATCATATTTTGTCTATCAAGACCTGTCATATAATAAAAATTTCTTAATGGCGTAAACTGATAATTTTCATCACCTAATTTTTTAGGAGCTTTACCACTAAAAAGAATGGCAATAGAATTATCTTTCATTTCTTTAAATAACTTATTTCTATTATTTATAAAAAAGTTACTATCCATAACAATCAACTCCAATCAAAGTAATGGAATAATGCCTATACTTATATTAAGTTAGACAATGCTTATTTAATTATATTACTATTTTAAAAATTTTTCAACATAATTAACAAAATCCATTACTCTAAATTTAACATTTACATCTTCAATATCTTTTAAATCTTCATTTTCAATCCTTTTGCCATTATTATCAATAGATAAATCCACAATATCAAGCCATACACTGTTTTCTGCCAATAATGTAATTCCAAATAAAAATAAACATAATAATCTTTTCAAAATTTTCACCTCATAAAGAAGTATTGACTATTAATATTTTTTTATACAAAAAAGGTTCACAGTAAACTATGAACCCTTTAAAAACTTATTTATTTGTTTCTGGCTGTATAGCAGAAGCACCTGTTTCCTTAGTTCTTATTCTCATAGCTGTTTTTATATCGTATGAGAATATTTTGCCATCACCAGGATTACCTGTATAAGCAGCCTTTTGAATAACATCAATAGTTTTCTGTTCCCATTCTTCATCTGAAACAACAATTTCAAACTTAATCTTAGGCAACATATTAATATCAACTTCCTGACCTCTTACAAATTGCACATAGCCTCTTTGTGTACCACAACCCATTACTTGATACACTGTTATGCCGTGTACATCAATATCTTGCAAGGCTTGTTTTACATCTTCAAATTTATCTTCTCTAACAATTGCTTCTATCTTAATCATAATTTACACCCCTTATTTATTAATCAAAACCATTAAATGACGGATATGCTGTTTCATCGTGTTCTGACTTATCAAGACCAATAAGTTCTTCCTTCTTAGAAACACGAAGTGGTGTAAATATTCTTGTAATTCCAACACAAATAAGTGTACCTACTATAGCTATAACAATAGTAATAACAATACTTATAACCTGAGCAAAGAATAATTTAACATCACCAAAGAAAAGTCCATTCCATTGAGCAACTCCATTAATTGAACTAAGTCCAAAAAGACCTGTAGCAATACCGCCCCAAATACCACCAACACCGTGGCAACCAAAAGCATCAAGAGCATCATCATATCCAAACTTTTTCTTAACAAAAGCTATCATAACATAACAAATTGGTGAAACAATAAAACCAATAATTATTGCTGACCAAATTGGTACAAAACCTGCACCTGGAGTAATTCCAACAAGACCAGCTACCATACCAGTTGACACACCAATAAGTGATGGCTTGCCATTATGTAAAATTTCAATAAGCATCCAAGAAACAATGGCTGCACCACAAGATGCGGCAGTTGTCATAAAAGCGTGAGCTGCAAGTCCACTAGCACTTAAAGCACTACCTGCATTAAAGCCAAACCAGCCAAACAAAAGCACAGATGCACCAAAGGCTACCATTGGAATATTATGAGTTCTGTATGACTGAGTTTTAAAGCCCTCTCTCTTGCCAAGAATGATACATAAAACAAGAGCAGAAATACCAGAACTAATATGTACAACATTACCACCAGCAAAGTCAACTGAATGAAGCCAACCATCACCTAACAATCCACCTTGTGCCCAAACCATATGAGCCATTGGATAGTAAACTATAAATGACCATAAAATCATAAAAATAACTGTTGCCTTAAACTTCATTCTGCCAGCTGTTGCACCAGTAATAAGTGCTGGTGTAATAATAGCAAACATCATTTGGAAAGCTGCAAATACTAAATTTGGTATAGAATCTGAATATGGTCCAGGTTCCATTCCTACATTATTAAAACCTATCCAATTTAAGTTACCAATGATGCCTCCAATGTTACCACTAAAGGCAAGTGAGTATCCTACTAATACCCAAAGTACAATAGATAAACCCACTAAAAAAAGTGATGTCATCATTGTATTAATAACATTTTTTCTTCTAACAAGACCACCATAAAATAATGCTAAACCAGGTGTCATAAAAAACACAAAGGCCGCACAAATAAGCATAAAGCCAGTATCACCAGTATTTATCATTTTGACTCCTCCTATATCTCTGTGTAAATAAATGTAATTATATGTGTGTGCCGGCAATTATAACTACAAAAAAGGCGTTTGTCCTTATGGACAAACACCTTTGTTTAAATGTATTATAGCACAACAAATATTGGCAGTCAATAGCAATACTTAATTTTTATTAAAAATTTCTGATTTAGCATTGTATTATTAAGTTAAACTCAATTTTAACATTAATTTATTAATCTCTATTTCTACCTACACCTAATATTGCAAGCAATCTTAAAAGCTGTACTAATGATGCAGCTGCAGCAGCTACATAAGTTAAAGCAGCAGCAGTTAATACCTTTCTTGCACCAGATACTTCGGAATTTTCAAGATAATTGTAATCTGATAACATCTTTAAAGCTCTTGATGATGCATTAAACTCAACTGGCAATGTAATAATCTGAAATGCTACAACAGCAGCAAATAATATTGCACCAATAAAAGCTAAAGCATAGCTATGAATAAGACTTCCCATAAGAAGTCCAATAATAAATAATGGCATAGCAAGTTTACTACTAAAACTTACAACAGGAAAAATTGCAGACCTTACAGTAAGAGGCACATAACCTTTTGCGTGCTGGACTGCGTGTCCTGTTTCGTGAGCAGCAACACCTAATGCAGCTATACTCTTTGAACCATAAACTGAATCAGATAATCTTAATACCTTTTTAATTGGGTCATAGTGGTCTGTTAAATTTCCACTAATATGTTCAACCTGAACATCATTTATACCATTTAAGTGTAAAAGCATTCTGGCAACATCAGCTCCTGTATATCCTCTAGCATTAGGAACTTTAGAGTATCTCTTAAACACAGAACCTACATTAAACTGAGCAAACATACAAACAAAAGCCATTAAAATAACTAAAAAGTACCAACCATCAATACCATATCCATAATAATAAGGCATAATATCACTCTCCTTTTAATATTTTAACTATATACGGAGTAAATATTTAATTGTCTGATTTATTTTAAAAATTTTCCTTCTTCTATTTGGTGACCTCTCATATAATCAGCACAGTTCATTCTTTTACTTCCCTTTGCTTGAACCTCTGTCACCATTACAGCTCCATTTCCTGTTTTAACAACAAATCCTTTTTTCTTATCAATAGCTATTATTTCACCACAATTGCCATTATCATAGCCCTCTAAAATATTAACATTAAATATTTTAAGTACCTCATCATCGTATTCAGTAAATGCAGCCGGAACTGGATTAAAACCTCTTACCTTATTTTTAATTTCTTCTGAAGTTTTAGTCCAATCAATCTGTCCCATATCTCTTGTTATCATTGAAGCATAGCAAGTAAGGCTATCATCTTGCTTTTCTGGCTTAGCCTCGCCATTTTCAATCAAATCTAATGCTTCAATTAAAGCATCAGCACCAATAGGTGACATTTTGTCGTGCAATGTTTCGTAAGTATCTTCAGGAGTTATTTCAATTTCCTTTTTAAGTATCATATCTCCTGCATCAAGAGCCTTAACCATATACATTATAGTGACACCTGTTTTTTCTTCACCATCAATAATTGACCACTGAATAGGTGCAGCACCTCTATATTTAGGCAAAAGTGAACCGTGAACATTTACACAGCCATACTTTGGAATATCTAAAATTTCTTGTGACAAGATTTGACCATAGGCAACAACAACATAAATATCTGCATCAATACCCCTAAGAATATTTACAAATTCTTCGTCTTTTATTCTGTTAGGCTGATAAACAGGAATATTGTGAGCCTCAGCAACAGCCTTAACTGGTGTAGGCTGTAACTTTTTACCTCTACCCTTAGGCTTATCTGGCTGACTTACAACAGCCACAACATTATGCTTGTCTATAAGAGCCTCAAGTACAGGCACAGCAAAATCTGGTGTACCCATAAACAAAACCTTCATATTTATTCTTCTTCCTCCTCGTCATCTACTTCAACATCCATAAGTTCTCCCTCCATTTTATCAATGTAGAGAATACCGTCTAAATGGTCAATTTCGTGGCATAAAGCTCTTGCCATTAATTCTTCGCCTTCAACAATAATATTCTGACCAGTAATGTCAACTGCCTTAACCTTAGCATAGTTAGGTCTTGTAACAACTGCCATTTTGCCTGGAATAGAAAGGCAACCTTCTCTACCAGTCTGTTCACCACTTGTTTCAACTATTTCTGGATTAATAAGAACTACTGGACCTTCTCCAATATCAATAACAACTATTCTTTTTAACATACCTACCTGAGGAGCTGCAAGACCAACACCATTTTCATCATACATTGTGTCAAGCATATCATCAACAAGTTCTGCTATCTTAGGAGTAATTTCCTTAACTGGTTTACATACCTTTCTTAATACTGGTTCGCCTTCTTCTCTTATCATTCTTATTGCCATTTTATTAACCTCCTATATAAAATTTGGATTTAAGTTTAAATGTATATTTATATTGTTTAAATTTATATTTTGTTGTAGCTTATTTAAGCAAAACAACACATAATTTCTAAGTTTATCTTCATTTTCACATTTAACCATAAGCTGCCATCTATAATTATTATTAATTTTAGAAATCACAGCCGGTGTAGGTCCTAAGTGTGAAAACATATTATTTTTATTGTAATGCTTCATTATGTAAAGCAAATCACCTAAGCATTGTCGCAAATAGCCTTCGTTTTTACCTGTAAACATTATTACAAATATATTGGTAAATGGTGGATATACCATACTTTTTCTATAATTTATTTCTTGATTATAAAAACCTATATAATCATTTTTAGCTGCAAATTGTATGCTATAATGTTCTGGCGAATATGTCTGAATATAAACTCTACCTTCTTTATCAGCTCTGCCAGCTCTGCCAGCCACCTGTGATACTAACTGATAAGTTGTTTCAGCACTTTTGTAATCTCCAACATTAAGAGATAAATCTGCTGCTATAATTCCAACTAAAGTAACATTTTTAAAATCAAGCCCTTTAGCTATCATTTGAGTACCAATTAAAATATCTGCATTTCCATTTCTAAATTCATCAATGATTTTTTGATGACTGTTTTTTCTTTGTGTAGTATCTAAATCCATTCTTAAAACTCTAGCATTTGGAAATACCTTATTTACTTCTTGCTCAATTTTTTCTGTTCCTGTACCAAAATATTTAATATGCTTAGAGCCACAGCTTGGACAAATTTCCGGTACATTTATTGTAGCACCACAATAATGACAGCTTAATTTATTTATTCCTTTGTGATATGTATAATTTACATTACAATTATTGCAAGTCATAACATAACCACATTCTCGGCAAGAAACAAATGTAGAATAACCTCGCCTATTTAAAAATAATATTGTCTGTTCGCCTTTTTTTATATTATTTTCAATAGCCGTCTTTAATTCTCTGCTAAAAACAGAAAAATTTCTCTGTGCCAATTCTACTCTCATATCTACAATATTTATTTTTGGATATGAGTTATTAACTCTATTTTTTAAAGTACATAATGTATACTCATTATTTTTAGCTTTGTAATAACTTGTAACAGACGGCGTTGCACTACCTAATACAACAGTACAACCATATAAGCTACTTAATTTTTCAGCAACTTCCCTAGCATCATATTTAGGCGATAACTGGTCAGATTTATATGTTGACTCGTGTTCTTCATCAATTATTATTATACCAAGATTTTCAAAAGGTGTAAACACCGCAGAACGAGGACCAATCATAACAGAAACTTCACCAAGTCTTGCTCTTTTCCATTGGTCATATCTTTCACCATCACTTAATCTGGAATGAGTAACCGATACTTTATCTCCAAATCTCGAAACAAATCTTTCAACTGTCTGCTGAGTCAAAGATATTTCTGGCACTAGCACAATAGCTGATTTACCTTGACTTAATGCCTTGTCTATAGCTTGAAGATATATTTCTGTTTTACCACTACCAGTAACACCGTGAACAAGAATAGGCTTTTTAATATTCCTATCCATTTCTTTAAATATTGTATTACAAGCAGAAGTTTGTTCATCAGTTAATACAGGTGATGTTGTCTTTTTAACAGATGCTGTATTAAAATTGCCTCTATAGACCTGTTCATAAACTTTTTTAACAACACCTTTTTTTACTAGAGCAGTTATTGGTGCATCATCAACATTAAGAAAATTTTTAATATGGGATACTGGTATTTCATCACCATTTAATAAAAGATTTAAAATCTTTCTTTGTTTAGTATCCTTTTTCATTATCTTTTCAATATCTTCTTTAATACTGTCATTATCAGTATTAAGCACCAGACAAGCAAAGTTTTTTTCATTTACCTTTTTAGGTATAATACACTGTATACAACTACTTAATGTTGTATAATATTTTGTTTGCATCCACTTAGCAAGCTCAATTCTTTTAGGACTTATTATAGAATATTCTTCGCAAATATCGCTAATGTCCTTAATAAGGGCGTCATCAACATCAGCTTCATCAGAAAATCCTGTAACATACCCTTCTATTTTTTTATTGCTCTTTCCAAAAGGAACAATTACTCTCATTCCTATTGCAATTTTATCTTTTAAATTAAAAGGAATTCTATAATGAAATATATGGTCTATATTGCTATGCGAAAGAGAAACAATAATTTTAGCATATTTCATTTAAGTCACCCCTTTAATAATATAAATAACTAGTGCAAAAATAAAGGGCTAATAGCTTTGCTCCATCAGCCCTTAAAAAATTATTCTTCAATATTATCAGTTGTATCTTCTTCAACTTCTAATTGGTCATCAATTTCAAATGTATCGTCTAATTCGTCACTTACATCTTCAGTCTTTTCAACTTCTACAGTCTTTTCAGCAGCCTGCTGTTCAAGTTCCTTTTTGATTTCTGATTCATCTAAAATTGGCTTTTTAGGCTTAAGTTTTGTACCCTGACCTTCTGGAACAACTGTAATTTTGCCTTCTCTAATTTCTTCAACAGCAATAGATACTGGCTTGTTAGAATTAACCTTAACATCAGCCATAGATTCATCACCATCAATAAGCTGTCTAGCTCTTTTTGATGCTGCAATAACTACAGTGTATCTGCTAGTAACAGCCTCCTTTGAATTTTCGCTCATAGTTTCCATAAGTTCTGCGTAAGATGGTCTTAACATATTAATTCTCTCCCTTAAACTTTTTAATAAATTCTATATTTTTCTTAGTTTTATTTTTAGCAGAATTTACTGCATCTTTTAAATCTGAAACTGTTTTTTCAAGTTTATCATTTATTATTAAATAATCATAACTATCAACATATTCAACTTCACTTAAAGCAGTTTCAAGTCTTTGTTCAATAACATCTTGAGATTCAGTTTGTCTGCCTTCAAGACGCTCTCTTAAAACATTAATATTAGGTGTAGTCATAAATATTAATACTGCATCTGGTACAGCTGCTTTAACCTGCATAGCACCCTGCACCTCAATTTCAAGTATAATATTCTTGCCATTATTTATTTGGTTTAAAACATACTCCTTTGGTGTTCCGTAATAATTGCCATTAAATTGAGCATATTCAAAAAATTCATCATTAGCAATCATTTTTTCAAACTCATCTCTAGTTTTAAAGAAATATGTAACACCTTCTTTATCTCCTGGTCTAGGATTTCTGGAAGTGGCTGATATTGAAACAGAAAAATCTTCATCTTTTAAAAACTGTTCAAGCACTGTACCCTTACCAGAACCTGAAGGTCCAGAAAGTACAACTAACATACCTTTTTTCATAATAGTACTCCTTAATCAAAATTACTCAATATTCTGTATCTGTTCTCTAATTTTTTCAATTTCACTCTTAGTTTCAACTATAATATTAGTAATTACAAGGTCATTTGATTTTGAGCCAATAGTATTTACTTCTCTATTCATTTCTTGAACAAGGAAATCAAGCTTTCTACCAACTGGCGTTGTTTCTTCAAGTATTGATTGCATCTGCTGAATATGACTATATAATCTAGTTATTTCCTCATCAATGCAAGCTCTGTCAGAGAAAATAAGCACTTCTGTAAGTATTCTTGACTCATCAGCCTTGATTTCATCAAGTTCCTTCAACTTTTCTTCGAGTCTTTTTCTATAATCCTTAGCTACTTCTGGAGCTCTTTCGTCAATTCTATTAACTGCTGTAAAGATAGTTCTTAACTTTTCAATAATGCTCTTTTTTAAAGCTTCGCCCTCTCTTAATCGCATCTCAATAAAATTATCAACAGCATCAACTGTAGCACTCATTAAACAAGCACCTATCTCCTTGCCTGCTTCTTCACTTGCTATTCCCTTGTCTACAGTTATAATATCTGGGAACTTAGCAACAAGGTCAAGAGAAATATCGTCTTTTATATTAAATTTATCCTTTAATTCTGCAAGAGCTGAAATATAACCCTTAGCAAGATTTTCATTAACAGTTATGTTTATGTCATCTTCAGAAAAGCTCTCAAAACTAACATATACATCAATTTTACCTCTAAATACCTTTGAAGTAATTGTTTTTTTAATTGTATCTTCATAAGCAAGCATAGTTCTAGGCATTTTAATGGTAATATCATTGTATCTATGATTAACTGCCTTTATTTCTACTACAAACTTACGGTTAAATAAGGTACATTCACCTCTGCCATAACCAGTCATACTTTTCATAAGTACATACCTCGCATTTCTCGTTACATAGTAATTTAATTTTATTATACAACATTTTCGCTATAATTAAAAGCCTTTTTTTAAATTTTTTATTATTGAAATTATAAATAAGTATGATATAATAACATAGATAAAGGAGGTATATTAATATGGCATTTGACGGTATAACAATTTCAGCTCTTGTATCTGAAATCAAAGATAAAATACTTGGAGGACGAATTGACAAAATTTATCAGCCTGAAAGTGATGAAATTATTTTAGGTATTAGAAGTTTTGGCAATGCTTATAAATTGCTCCTTACTGCAAATCCTTCTAATCCTAAATTTCATTTTACAAAAGAAAATAGAAACAATCCATTAAACCCACCCCTCTTTTGTATGGTAATGCGTAAACATCTTCAAAGTGGCAAAATAATTAATATTGAACAGCCTAATTTTGATAGAATAATAAATATATATATTGAGTCTATGAACGAACTTGGTGATTATTCTACTAAAAAACTTGTGCTTGAAATAATGGGTAGACACAGCAATTTGATTTTAACAGATGAAAACAATATAATTCTTGATTGTATTAAACACATAAATCACGATAAAAGCTCAGTTAGAGAAGTTTTGCCTGGAAAAGAATATGTATTGCCTCCTGCACAAGATAAATACAATACTTTAGACTTAAGTTACGATAATTTTAAAGATAGCTTTGATAAATCTCAAAGCAAAAAAGCTCAAGCTATGATATATCAAAACTATACGGGTATTAGTCCTGTTATTGCATCAGAAATATGCAACAGAGGTAATGTGGATTCATCTTCATTTTGTGAATCATTAACTAATAATGACTTTGAAAATATTTACAAAGCATTTTTAGCTGTTGTTAATGATATAAAAAATAGTACCTTTACCCCTCAACTTATAAAAAATGAAGTTGGCAAAATAGTAGATTTCTCACCTATAAATATGACACAATTTTCATCATTTAATATTCAGCCATATAATTCTATGTCTGAACTTGTTGAGGATTTTTATAGAACTAGAGATTTTACTTATAGAATAAATCAAAAAACTCAAGATTTAAAAAAGCTCGTTTCACAAAATATCGAAAGATGTGTAAGAAAAAAAGAAATTCAAATTAAGACATTAAAAGATATTGAAAACAGAGATGAATTAAGACTTTGGGGTGAACTTATTACTGCTAATATATATTCCATAAAAAAAGGTATGACAACTGTTGAACTTTCTAATTTTTATTCAGAAAATTATGAAACTGTTACTATTCCTCTTGACGGCAACAAAACTCCAGCAGAAAATGCTCAAAAGTATTTCAAAGCCTACAATAAGGCAAAAAGAACATTTGATGCCTTACAAGACCAAATAAAGTCAAATGATGAAGAACTTGAATATCTTGAAGGTGTTTTAGCATCTGTAGGAAACTGTACAGAGGAACAGGATATAAAAGAAATCAGACAAGAGTTGAGAGAAAATGGATATATTAAAAAGACAAAAGGTGGTAAAGGCAAGGTTTCTCAGAAAAAGTCTAAACCTCTACACTTTATATCATCAGATGGATATGATATATTTGTTGGCAAAAACAATTTTCAAAACGATGAACTTACATTAAAAATAGCTAGACCTCGTGATATGTGGTTTCATACTAAAAATATTCCTGGTTCTCACGTTATTGTTATATATAAAGGCGAGGATTTTCCTAATACAACCCTTACTGAGGCTGCAGAGCTTGCTGCATATTATAGTAAAGCTCAAGATACACCTCTTGTACCTGTTGATTATACTGAAAAGAGAAATGTTAAAAAGCCAAATGGAGCAAAACCTGGTATGGTAATATATGAAACAAATAAAACAGCCTATGTAGACTCTAACGATAAAATAATAAATAAATTACAGCAAAAAAAGTAGTGGTTATTCCACTACTTTTTAACTGTGTTTTTTTAATTCCAATTTCACTTATTTTAATAGTCAAAACAGCTACCACCAACAAACTCTCTAATTAAAGAATTACTTGGTATATCTTGAGGATTTACAGCTAAAAATCCATTTAAAAGATTTAAAAGTCTTTTCGCCTCTGTATACCCACTTTCTGACTTATCCATATTAAACAGTAACGGTTCAGCAAACACCTTTAAAACACTTAATTCATATATTAAAGCTGAATTAAATGTAACATCTGCATTTTCTTGGAATGGGAATATATTTTCATTTTCGCCTTTTAATACATTATGCCACATACTTAATGTTGTGCCGGCGGAGAAGCCTCTAAAGAAATGGTCTCTTACAATTCTTCTTATAAGTCTTGTATCTGTTGTTGAAATTCTGTTATGTTCATCAATATTAAGCTGTGTTAATGCACTAATATATATTTTAAATTTATCCTCGCTATTAATTTTTGGAGTAAGGGCATCGTTTAAGCCGTGTATACCTTCAATTACAAGAACATCATCTTTATCTAACTTAATCTTTTTACCTTTGGCTTTAGGTTCGCCAGTTAAGAAATTATACAACGGAGTTTCAACCTCCTCACCAGCTTTTAAATTAAGTAAATCATTATTAAGTTTTTCAATTTCAAGGGTATTAATATTTTCAAAGTTCTGGCTACCATCTTCCTCATAAGGAATATCCTCTCTTGACTTATAATAATCATCAAGGGAAATAATATGAGGCTTAATACCAATAACCTTTAACTGAATACAAAGTCGCTTAGAAAAAGTAGTTTTGCCAGAAGATGATGGTCCTGCAATAAACACAAACTTTTTGCCACTTTTTTGTATTGAGTCAGCAATATTTGCAATCTTCTTCTCCTGTAGTGCCTCTGCAATTAACATTAGTTCTTTAATATTGCCATTACTTATAGCGTCATTTAAGTTACAAACAGCTGCAACATCTAAAATATCTGACCAATTATTATACTCTCTAAATATATTGGTTAATTTAGGATATTCCATATATGGATTTAACTTGCCAGGATTAGTAGATGACTCAAATTGAACAACAAAGCCATTACTATGCTTAACAAGATTAAAGGCTTTAATATATCCTGTTGACGGAACCATTAATCCATATAAATAATCATAATAGTCATTTATTTTATAAACAGTCACACTATTAGCCTTAATATATTTCAACTCATTTTTACAGTTAAAGAGGTTATTATCTTCTGCTATTTCTTCTGCCTCTGTTATAGTGACTTGAAGTTTTTCAATTGTAAAATCATTTTTTACTATTTCAAGCATTTCATTTCTTATTTCAAGTAAAAGTTTTTTAGTTATTTCTACATTTTTAATAGTACAAAAATAATTTTCATTTATTGTATGTTCAACCCAAACAACAGCATTTTTGCCTAAAACATTTTTAACAGCTGCAAGCATTATAAATATTGTACTTCTTTGACATACTCTAAATCCTAAAGGACTTGTAATATCAATAAATTCTATTTTACAATTATCATTAATTCTGTAGTTTAAATCCCTTTCAATATTATCAACCTTAGCAATTAATATAGGATATTTAGTAACAGACTTATATAACTTGCTAAGTTGTAACAACGATGTATTTGAGTCAACTGAAATATCCATATTGTTATTTACAATGTGTACATCATAATACTTCATAAAACTCCCCCTCTATTATTTTAAACAATGTTCAAAGTTTGACCATTAACCTCTGACTTTATAAATTCTACATTTTTAATTTTATCAGAAAGAATATTATATAGTGTATCAACAACTATAACCTCAGTTAAATAATGAGTACCGTCAATAAGGCAAATATCTAAATCCTCAGCAATTTGAGCATTATGATAGCCTACATCACCAGTAATAAATACTTGACAGCCCTTAGCCTTTGCCGCTGACATAAATTCAAAATCAGCACCTGCACCAGTACATAATGCAACCCTATTTATAGCTGTATCCATATTACCATTAACAACTATTTTTTCTGCACCTAGCTTTGACTTAACAAATTGAATATAATCACTAAACTTTATAGATTTTTTTACATCGCCATATCTACCCATATAATTATCATTTCCCATATCCACAAGACCTTGAATATTATCTAACTCTAAAAGATGGGCAAGAGTATAATTTGTGCCATAATCTGCTATGTCTAAATTAGTGTGAGCTGAATATACTAAAATATCATTTTTAATAACATCAGCAATTTTTCTTGATAAAGGTGATGAAAAATCCAAATTTTTAACACCCTTAAATATAAATGGGTGATGAGTGATTATCATATCAGCATCTTTGTTAATAGCTTCTTTAATAACATCAGCAGAGCAATCCAAAGCAATAAGAGCCTTATTAACACTCTTATTACTATCACCAACCATTACACCAACATTATCCCAGCTACAGCAAGTATTTTTAGGAGCAATTTTCTCAATTATATTTATAATTTCATTTGCATTTACAGACATTCTTTCACCTCCAAATAACATTCCTTTAAGTGATTAAGCCTTTTATAGTCATCACTGTTTCCTTTTCCGTTGTCTTTCATATTTTTAAGTACTGTTATAATTTTATTTAATTCAACATTAACATATTCCTTTAAAATTTCAGACTTGTTTTCAATTAAAATCTTGCCAAATAAATATTCAAGCTCTGTATATTCTTCATTGCCCTTTTCTGCATTAATTACATTATAATATTTATTGGCATCAATAAGCATAACCTCATTAGTTATTTTATAACCAATAGAGTGAATATATTGTCTTACCTTTGAAATATCCTTTTGTGGCTGTAACACAAGCTGACTAGCATTATTAACAGCCTGCTTATTGCTTTCAAGCACGCTAATTGTCATTAAACCACCCATACCAGCTATAACAATAGTATCAACCTTTTCATCACTATTAATAACTTCTAAGCCATTACCACACCTAACATCTATTAAATCACTTAAATGATTGTTATTTACATTAAGCTGTGCTTTTTTGCAAGAGCCTTGACTTATATCTGCTGCAATAGCTTTATTAACTACATTATTTTTAACAAGATATATAGGTACATAAGCGTGGTCTGTACCAATATCTGCTACTATATTTGATTTATTAACTGTATCTGCAACCTGTTGCAATCTTTTAGATAACATATAAAAACCTTTCTATCAAAAAAGGACTGTAAAGACAGTCCTCTTAATCTTATAAATAATCTTTAAGCTTTTTACTTCTGCTAGGATGTCTTAACTTTCTTAAGGCTTTAGCCTCAATCTGACGAATTCTCTCTCTTGTTACATTAAACTTTGCACCAACTTCTTCAAGAGTTCTCGCCTTACCATCATTAAGACCAAATCTAAGTTTCAATACTTCTCTTTCTCTGTCAGTAAGTGTGTTAAGAACCTGGTCAAGCTGAGTTCTTAAAAGAGAAAATGCAGCAGCATCAGCAGGTGCCTGAATATCTTCATCAGGGATGAAATCACCTAAATGGCTATCTTCTTCCTCACCAATAGGAGTTTCAAGAGAAACTGGCTCCTGTGCAATTTTTCTAATTTCTCTAACTTTGTCAATTGACATCTGCATTCTTTCAGCAAGTTCCTGGTCTGTAGGCTCTTTACCATTTTCCTGAAGCATCTGTCTTGACACTCTAATAATTTTGTTAATATTTTCTACCATATGAACAGGAATTCTAATAGTTCTTGCCTGGTCAGCAATGGCTCTTGTAATAGCCTGTCTAATCCACCAAGTAGCATAGGTACTAAACTTAAAACCTTTTCTATGGTCAAACTTTTCAACAGCCTTAGTAAGACCTAAGTTACCCTCTTGAATAAGGTCAAGGAAAAGCATACCTCTACCTACATACTTCTTTGCAATACTTACAACAAGTCTAAGGTTAGCTTCGCAAAGACGCTTTTTAGCCTCCTCGTCACCCTTTTCAATTCTTTCAGCAAGGTCAATTTCTTCCTCAGCAGAAAGTAAAGGCACTCTACCAATTTCCTTAAGATACATTCTTACATGGTCATCAATATTAATACTGTCTGAAACAGATAAATCAAGTTCTCTCTCTGGGTCACCATCTAAATCTGCATCTGTGTCATCAACCTCAAGCTCAACACCAACAAGGTCAATACCTTGATTTTCAAGATAATCATAAACCTTATCCATCTGTTCTGGGTCAAGCTCAATAGTAGATAAACTATCCATAAGAGTACTTGCATTAAGTGTATTCTTATTCTTTTTAGCAATAGCAATGAGTTCTTTCATTTTGCTCATAAAAGTAGCATCATCAATAGCTTTCATTTATAATTCCATCCTTTCATCACTTGTAACTATTTTAACCGTCAGATAATGATATATACAGTTTGCTAACATTTCTTTTTAATTCCATTAATTCTGGCAATTTAGGGTTGCTGTAATCATCATTAATCAATTTGTCATAGTACGCCTCTTTAACCTTTTTTACAAGGTCATTAAGAGCTTTTTCAATTTCTTCATCAATATATCCAACCTGCCTTACAAAAAGTTTAGTTATTCTGCTTTGTTCCTCAACAGTTTCAAAATAGCTAATAACATTTTCTTTATTTACAGGCTTTCCTTCATTATAAAGGGAATATATATATTCAACAGTTCTAACATAAAAGTCTTCAACGAACTCATCTGGTTTAATGTGAGTATGCAAAAGGTCATAATACACCTTGTTTGAAACAAGCATACTTATTAAACCACTTCTCGCATCATCTACACCATTTTTATTAATTTGTGAGCCTTTTGAAGCCATTCTAACTGTTTGCACACCATTATTGAGTTTGTTTATTTCATTTTGTATAGATGCAATATCTATTTGAGTTATTCTTGAAACCTCTTTAAGATAAGCATCTGTTTCTATAGAGCTTTCTACTGATGACAATAACTTTGCAATATCTTTAGAATATGCAATTTTGTCATCTAAAATATTAAGGTCATATTTTTTCTGCAACTGTTCTGCTTGAAAAATTATATGATTTTTAGCAGACTTTAAAAGCTCGCCAAATTCCAATGCACCAAATTTTTTAATAAATTCATCTGGGTCCTTTGCATCGTGTACCTGTAAAACCTTTATTTTAAGTCCAGCATTTTCCAAAACTGGTATAGCTCTCAAAACAGCCTTAACACCAGCTTCATCACTATCAAAAAGCAATATAACACTATCTGCATAAGACTTAAGTACCTTTGCGTGGTCTTTATTAAATGCTGTACCTAAAGATGCAACAACATTGTGAAAACCGGCTTGATATATTGCTATAGCGTCCATATAACCTTCAACTAAAATAAATTCCTTTACTTTAGACATTTTAGCATTGTTTAAGTTATATAAGTTTCGACTTTTGTTAAAAATTTCTGTTTCAGGAGAGTTTAAGTATTTAGGCTGACCTTCGCCTAAAATTCTTCCTCCAAATCCTATAATATTGCCATAAACATCAATAATAGGAAACATAAGTCGATTAAAAAACTTATCATAAAAAGCTCCATTATCTCGTTTAGTAACTAGGCCGCTTTTTAAAATTGTATCTTCTGCAAAGCCTTTATTTTTTAATTCTTCGTACAAAGCACATTTAGCAATAGGCGAATATCCAAGTCCAAATTTTCGTCTTGCACCTAGCTTAACCTGTCTATTGTCAAGATATTCAACGGCGTGAGTTCCGTTTTTTGACATTAGCTGTTCATAATAAAATCTAGCGGCAATTTTATGTATTTCGTACAAATTTTGTTTAAGTTCTCGTTTTTTGACTATATCAGCACTCATTTCAGCCTCTGGCAACGCATAATTTATTCTATCTGCCAAAAACTTGAGAGCGTCCATATAGCTGTAATTGCCATACTTCATCATAAATCCAATTACATCACCGCCGACACCACAACCAAAACAATGGAAATACTGACCCTCAGCATTTACATTAAATGACGGAGTTTTTTCATTATGAAAAGGACAAAGACCAACATAAGAACTTCCACTTCTTTTTAAAGTAACATACTGACCAATTACATCAACAATATTATTGCCAGTGCGAATGTCATCTATTACTTCTCTTGGATAATAGCTCATAAAGACTCTTCCTTTACTAAAATACTTTGCTCAAAACAAACCTCATCATATTTAATTTTCGACATAGACCTTAAATATCCTTTTTTATTATAAATATTTTTTTAGCTTACTACCTAATGACTCATATATATTTTTAGCAAATCTATCAGTCATTCCAGCCAAATAATCTGCCACAATTCTCTCTTGGTGATATTCTTCTGTATTATTATTGTAATTCTTTTTAAATTCTTCTGGTACTTCATTAAAATTGTCTAAGTAGTAACCGTATAACACACTTAAAAACCTGCCATATTTCTTTCGCTCGTTTTCAAGTATTCCAGAATTATATACATTATCAAACATAAATTTTCTCAATTTATATAATGCAGATTTAACTTCACTATCCATTTTTATATCGTTGACATCTTGACTATTTTTAATTATATTTCTTACTAAAAAATCTATTCTATTTTTTAGTGTATTGCCTAAAATATCTGTACAGTCCTTTGGCAACATATCCTCTGTCAACATTCCAGCCCTTATTGCATCATCAATATCGTGATTAACATAGGCAATTTTATCTGAAATCTGAACTATCTTTCCCTCAAGGGTACTAGGCGAGCCTGAACCTCTGTGATTAAGCATACCGTCAAGAACTTCCTTAGTTAAGTTAAGTCCTTCTCCATTTTTTTCAATAGTTTCAACAACTCTTACACTTTGTTCATTGTGATGAAAACCCTCAGGAACAACCCTATTTAAGTCTTCCTCACCTAAATGGCCAAAAGGTGTATGTCCTAAATCGTGACCGAGAGCTATTGCCTCAGTTAAATCCTCATTAAGTCTTAAGGCAAATGCAATAGTTCTAGCAATTTGAGATACTTCTAGTGTATGAGTAAGTCTAGTTCTAAAATGGTCGCCTTCTGGTGAAATAAAAACCTGAGTTTTGTGCATTAGTCTTCTAAACGCCTTACAATGGACTATTCTATCTCTATCACGCTGATAACAAGTTCTTATATCACATAGTTCTTCATCTCTATTTCTTCCTTTACTCAATTTACTTTTTGCAGCAAAGGGACTAAGTATTTCATCTTCTATCATTTCTGTACGCTGTCGAATAGTCATTATATCACCTCTCATACTAATTATATACGGCAAAAATCAAAAAAATCCTCTAAGCTCAACACATTATTGGCCTTTAATACTATAAATAGTAAATCCCCCTAAATAGAAAGACCTAAATCTATTTAAGGGGATTTATAAATTATTATTCTTGATTTTCTTCTGAAGGGGTATCTTCCTTATTTTCCTGACTATCAACATTGTTTTCGTCACTAGCCTTTTTATCCTCTTCAGCTTGTTTATTATTTTCAGTCACAACCTCATTATTGCTTTCTTCTGACTTATTATCATCAGTTTCAGCACTTTCGCTTGTTTCTTCTGTTGTTTCTTCACCCTCATAAACAGGGATTTCTGGCTTATTTGCTATAAGGTTCATAAGCTCATTCATATATTCGTCTTCAACAAAATAGCTATCTACAATTGCGTGATTATAACAAACAATAGGCATATTAGCAAAGCAATTTTCATAAACAATTTTAGCATCATCTTCAAGCATATAAATAGAGCCATCTGAGCCATCTTTTTTATAGCTATCTCCGCCAAACATATCTTTCCAACTTGCGTCACATATACCAATTACACCATTTATAGACATCCAATATTTAACAGACTTGTTCTCACCATTTTCAGCAACACTACCATTGTTAGTTTTGGACTTTAGTCTGTAAACACCCTCTGGTGTTCTATAGTCATCATCGTCTTTTCCTGTTATAACAGGTGTGCAAAGTTTTTGCTCACCCTTAACATACATACAAAGCATTTGGTTAGACAAATCCACTTCAATATAACTATCGCCTATTTCCTTGTTTGTAACGGCAAATTCAACCTTTACCTTTGAATTATGACCGCCAAACATAGCCTCCTCAGCATCGGCTTCAAACTTAGTTCTATTAATAGCAGTGCCATAATCACCACCTGTAACCTTAACAGTATCACCGTGGAAAGTTTTAAACTCTCTTACTTCCTCATTTGAACTATAGCTTTTATCAACTCTATCCTCGTATTTAGCAAAGGCTGTTTTATCAAAGATAAGTGTACCTTCTTCGTCAACAGTAAGCCAGTCCTTTTTAATATCAACAGGTATTTCAAATAAATCGTTTGTAACATTTAATTCAATCTTATTTTTAATTAATTTATTTGCTTTTTTGCAAGAGTCAATTAATACTTCATTATCTTCTGTAAGTCTAGGTTTAATAAAGCAATCTGCCTTGTTTATATCTATGCTTGCATTAAGACTATTTACTGCACCTCTTATGGTATTTTCAACAGCAAGTTTATTAATTTCATTACCATATATAGCAGGAGTTATTGTGTATTTGCCGTCTTTATAAGTAAGTTTTGCATCTACACTTTTTGTTGTACTCTCCATACCTAAAACTAAGGTACTATTAATAAACTGATTTAAAACATTAGTATCATATTTAAGTCCCTCACCAGTATTAATTGGTTCTGAACTAAAAATTACACCTTTTAACCAAGACACCTTTTTTTGATGCTTGCATATATCTTGCAAAACCTTATCCATATCTCCAAACTCAAGGTTTATGTCATTGCCATAAAGTTCATCAACAGTAATACCATTATTTACTATGCTTAAATTATAGCCCTCTATCCTTTTTCGCATAATTTCAGTAACTTCACTTACCTTTTTATTAGAACAGTCCTCACCATTAATAACAGTTGAAGGCAAAAATCTATTACTAAAATATCCAAATGAAATTATAAGATAAACAGCCACAAAAACTACTACAACTAAAGAAGAAATAATAACCTTCTTTTTTACATTATCAGCCTTATTTATTTCTCCATTATCAAATGAGCTTTCGTCAGTAGTAGTCGATTTTTTATTTTGTTCCTTTTTTAAATATTCTTTTTCTTCAAACTCTTTAAGAGCTTTAGGCTTAATTGAGTCAAGTTTTTTCATTTTTTCCTTTCGTCTTTTAAGCCTTTCTTCCTCTTCTTGCATTATTTGTGCTTCAATTTCTTCTGTATCTTTCAAAAAATCCGTATAGTTTATTTTTTTGTCATCAATTTCATTATCATAAGCTATATTTTCATTTTCCTCTGTTTTTCCCTTTTTACTACGCATATACAATTATCTCCACATATTATTTTATCCCTTGTTTCTTTCGTAAGCACTAATAGGTTTAAAGGCACTTATTCTTTCGTGATAATAGCATACAATAGGCATATTAACCTTTGCATAATTATAAGCAATACCAACATCTCTCATAGCCATATTAATACAGCCGTGAGAACCTCTAGTCAAATACTTGTTGCCTCCAAAATAGCTTTGCCATACAGCATCGTGCATACCAATGCCACCATTAAAAGGCATCCAATAGCTTACAGGTGTTCTGTAGTTAGGTCCAACAAGTGTAACGTGCTTTGCCTTATTTTTTAATCTATAAACACCTTGAGGTGTTGCTCTACTGCCTGGAAGTCCTGACACAATAGGACAATCTAAAACTAGCTTACCCTCTGAATACATATATAAATATTGGTTTGTTAAATCAATTTCTACATAAGTATCCCCTATGCCATCAACACCATTTAAAGTATTTTTCTTGTATGTTATAGTTTGACTTACTGGCTTATTTTCTAACACAGCCGATTTAACAGCTTTTCTTAAGGTTTTAATATCAATGTATGTACCGTAATCTCCACCAACTACATCAACATCAGTACCGTGAGAAGTATGGAATTTTATTGTGTTGCCAACTGTATTATATCTACTCTTTATAGCATCAATACCTGCATCTATTGTCTTTTCATTGCAAATAAAGTTGTAATCTCCATCAATGTTATAAATAGAATTTATAATTTCATTATTAAAATTAGCATCACTATTTTCCAATTTTATATTCATATTTATTCCATCAAAGAATTTTTTGGCAGTAGCACAAGCATTATTTAACTTGCTTTCAATTTCAGGTGTCATATCATTTTTAACATAACAATCTGACTCCTCAATCACCATTTTAGGCTCTAAATGCTGAACAGATGAATAAATTTTCTGAATATATGTAGCTGGTTCAATTTGGTCTGATGCAACTGGAGGTACAATAACAAAGTCCTTGCCTGTGTAATATATTGAACCTTGACGGCTTTTTATTGTTGTTGGCAAATTGTAACCAACAGAATCAGCAATTTTAAAATTAAGTTTATGCACATTATAGGACATAATATCCATATAATCTAAGTCGTAAATATCTTTGTGACCTAAAATTGCTGGCAACCACATTAAATTACACTGCTTTTTAACCATTGATGCAACATTCCATTTTGCCTTATAGCTTAAAGCCAAATCAAAATTATCAGGCTTGTATTTATCAATAATATAACCACCGTTATAAATATCAAGCTCGTAATTATTTATTTTATTCTCATAATAATTGCAAACTTCTTCTACATTCATACCAGAAAAGTCAGTGCCATTAATAACGGTGTTAGGTAAAAACTTGCCATTATACTTAATGTAACCAATTGCAGAATAAACTAAAAATGATGCCACAGCAACCCCTGCCACAACTTTTAGTACTAAATATTTTTTATTACTAATTGCAGTTTTTGCATCATCTTTAGACCTTCTATGTACTATTTCATTATCGTCAATTTTATCAATCAATTCACTTACTGAACATACTTCCTTACTAGCCTTACTTCGTTTAAGTCTCATATACTTTTCTCCTCTTCATAACTTATATTATTTTAATATATTTTGTATCAAATTTCAAGTCAATAAGTATAAAAAAACAATTATTAGAAAATTTTAATAAAATGTATTTTTTTGTAGTTAAATTATTGCATAATAAAATCGCCTATGAAACATAGACGACTTTATTAAATCAGTTTTATTTAGCCAATAAACATCTGACTCCAATATGTATTTCCACTTGTATAACCTATACCCATTTGAGTAAAGTTCTTATTTAATATGTTGGCTCTGTGACCAGAAGAATTCATCCAAGCATTAAAAACTTCCTCGGCTGTCTTTTGACCCTTAGCTATATTTTCTCCTGCTGTTTTGTAATTAATGCCAAAACTCTTTATCATATCAAAAGGTGAGCCATAAGTAGGTGAAGTATGAGAAAAATAGTTGTTGTTTTTCATATCTTCTGCCTTCTTTTGTGCTACATTTGATAGACTGCTGTTTAATGTAAGTGATGACAAACCATTTTCATTTCTTGCTTTATTTACAAGGTTTAATAGTTTTGATGCCACACTATTATCAACGGTTGATGTTGTTGTTTCTGTTGTAGTTTCCGTAACTTTGTTAGTTGTTGTTTCTGTTGCAACTGTAGTAGTTTCTGTTATCTTTGTTGTTTCTTCTGTTGTTACTTCCGTTGTTGCCTCTGTTGTAAATGTCGGCTTTGTTGCCTGTGTTGTTTCTTCTGTTGTAGCCTCTGTTGTAAATGTCGGCTTTGTTGCCTGTGTTGTTTCTTCTGTTGTAGCCTCTGTTGTAAATGTCGGCTTTGTTGCCTGTGTTGTTTCTTCTGTTGTTGTAAATATTGGCTTTGTTGCCTGTGTTGTTTCTTCCGTTGTTGCCTCTGTTGTAAATGTTGGCTTTGTTGCTTGTGTAGTCACTTCTGTTGTAATTGTTGGTTTTGTTACAATTACAGTTGTACTTTCAAAGCAATTTTTTGTAGTTGTTTCAACCGGCTTAATTATGTTACAATTTTTTGTAGTTGTTTCTGTTGGCTTGTTTTGATTACACCAATTATTATATGTAGAATTTGTATTGATTATGCACTTTTCATTTGTAATATTTCCTGCTAATGCCGTTGTTGACATTGACATAACAATTAAAGATGTCACAAAAATTAACTTTTTCATATCATTCTCCTTTAGTTTTATTCGGCGCCTAAAACAAGTATATATGAATATTTAAAATAAATAAATGCAAAATATATGGCATATATGTCAAAAAATACTTGCAAATGCAATAGTTTTCCTATAAAATAGAAAAGATGGAAAGAAATACAGTGATAATTTTAGAAAGGGAATTATATTATGGCTAAACCTAATATTAATTTAATAAATAAAAGAAGAATTTTCGGCATAATATCTCATCCCGATGCCGGTAAAACAACATTAACAGAAAAACTTTTGCTCCACGGTGGTGCTATTCACGAGGCTGGTGCAGTAAAAGCTAGGAGAGGTCGTTCTGCAAAGTCTGACTGGATGGAAATAGAAAAGCAAAGAGGTATTTCCGTTACTTCTTCTGTAATGCAGTTTGAATACGAAAACAAGATTGTATCTATTATGGATACTCCTGGTCATAACGACTTTGGTGAAGATACTTACAGAATACTTACTTCTGTTGACTCTGCTGTAATGGTTATTGATGCTGCTAAGGGTGTTGAGGCACAGACAAGAAAACTTTTTAAAGTATGTAGTATGAGAGGTATTCCTATATTTACATTTATGAACAAGTTAGATAGAGATGCTATGGAACCATTAGCACTTCTTGAAGAACTTGAAAATGCCTTAGGTCTTCCTTCTGTTGCAGTTACTTGGCCTATTGGTAACGGTGCTTATTTTGAAGGTATCTATGACAGACTTGAAAACAAAGTATACCTTTATAAAGAAAATAAAACTATAGAACTTTCTGACGAAGGCGTTTATGATAAACAACTTGATGATATTTTATTCCACGAAAACCTTCAAAATTTAAGAGATGAAATTGAGCTTTTAGATGGTGCTGGTAATGAATTTGATATGGAGCTTATATCAAAGGGTAAACTTTCACCTGTTTTCTTTGGTACAGCATTAGCTGACTTTGGTGTAACTAATTTCTTAGAGCATTTCCTTGATATGTCACCTGCTCCAGGACCTAGAAAGACAACTGATGGTGAAGTTCAGCCAACTGATGAGTTCTTCTCTGGCTTTATTTTCAAAATTCAGGCAAATATGAATCCTGCACACAGAGATAGACTTGCATTTTTCAGAATATGCTCTGGTACATTTGAAAGAGGTATGGATGTAGTTCTTTCAAGAAACGGTAAGAAAATGAAACTTAACCAGTCAACTCAGCTTATGGCAAATGAAAGAGAAAATGTTGAAACTGCTATTGCTGGTGATATTATTGGTATATATGATACTGGTAATTTCCAGATTGGTGATACTCTTACTAACTGCAAGGACAAACTTTTCTTTGAACCTTTACCTACATTCCCACCTGAACTTTTTATGAAGGTTAGACCAGTTGACACAATGAAGGCAAAGCAATTCCAAAAAGGTGTTGACCAGCTTGCACAGGAAGGTGCTATACAGATTTACAAAACAGAATATAACGATGTCGTGTTAGGTGCTGTTGGTGCATTACAGTTTGAAGTATTTGAATATAGATTAAAAAATGAATATAATTCAGAAATAAGAATGGAACCAATGAACTACAGCGTTGCTAGATGGGTAAAGGGCAAAACTGTTGAACAGATTAAAGACCTTACAAACTCAAGATGTACCCTTGTGTTTGACCACTTTGAAAGACCTATACTTCTTTTCTCAAATGAATATGCTTTAAATACATTTGCTGAAAGAAATGATGATGTAGAACTTATTGAAGCACTTGCTGTTGATGAAACTGAATAATTTATAACAAACTAAAGGCTCAACCAAATATTGATTGAGCCTTTAACATATTATTTAGTTAATTCCAGAGTAAATGTAAAGCAACTGCCCTTTCCAATCTCACTTTTAAGTTCAACATTTTGATGATGAGCTTTTATAAATTCCTTAACAATAGCTAAGCCTAAGCCACTTCCACTCTTATCCATACCTCTTGACTCATCAGCTTTGTAAAGTCTTTCAAAAACTCTGCTTTGTTCTTCTTCTGACAAACCAATACCAGTATCGGATACAGAAATTACTGCCTTTTCATTTTCAATTTTAGATGATATAGAAACATAACCTTGATTTGTAAATTTAATACCATTGTCAACTAAATTAACAACAACTCTCCTGATTTTATCTAAATCAGCATTTACCATTAATGTATCTTGACTAAAATCACTTTTTAACTCAATACCCTTAATATCAGCCTTTCCCCTCATAAGTTTAATAGTTTCATCAATAACCTTGTTAATATCAAAGTCACTTAATTTCAAAGCATTGGCTGAATCATCAAGTTTATTAAGGTCAAGTATACTATTAGACAATTTATTTAATCTTGAAGTTTCATTAAATATTATTTCCATATAGTGCTTATATTTATTTTCAGGTATTACACCATCAAGCATAGCTTGCAAAAAGCCTCTTATAGATGTAATAGGTGACCTTAAATCGTGAGATATATTAGAAATAATTTCTCGTCTTCTTTTTTCTAATCCATCAAGGCTCTCTGCCATACTGTTAAAACTTGAACACAGTTCCTTAATTTCATCATTCATATCAACAGTAACTTCTATTCTTTCATCAAAATTCCCCTTAGAAATATGCTTTGCCACATTACTAAGTCGTCTAACTGGTATAACAAACTCATTTGTTGCCCAATGAATTGTAAAAAATCCCAAAATTAAAGCTAAAATAAAGAAGAAAATAACTATTATATAAACTCTATTAATATATTGACTAAACTCACTTAAAGGAATACTTACAATAACTATTGCTTCAACATTATTTTCAAAGTTTACTGGATAACACAATATATATCTAGTCTGTTCATATATGTCGTCCATATCGCCCTGCAACCACTCTGGCTTACCTTCCATTACATCATTGTAACCAAAGAACTTATTTAAAATATCGCCTCTCTCTAAGTTTAAAATATCCTTAGACCTTGCAATTACTTTCAAATCTGGGTCAACAAGGAAAAAGCTATAATCCATATATTTGTCAGCCGTATTTATTTCATTAATAAAATAGTCCTTGTTAAATTTTTTGCCTTGATGACTTTGAACATATATATCTGATATTTTTATTGCTTGATTTAGCAAATTATTTCTTTGGTCATTATAAAAATATCCTCTAAACACTTCAGTAAAGCCTAAACTAAGCAAAAAAGATGCAATTAATAACACAACTATATAATATGTAAATGTTTTTCCAAATGTAGTCCTTATCACAACATATACCCCTCCTTTATATTAATTAGATTATAAAACAAATTAACAAAAAATACAATATCTTACTTAATATCATATTCCAAAATATACTGCATATATATTTTATAAAGGTGAGGTGTGGGAGCTATGAAAAAAGTTGCTGAAATAATTTCAAAAGGTACAAAATTCCCCACAGAGGTTATATCTTCAACACCTAAATTAGAAATAACTGGAAATAACACAATTTACATTGAAAATCACAAAGGTGTAAAAGTATTAACATCAGATGAAATAATCATAAAGCTAAAAACAGGCTTTCTAATAGCTCAAGGAAAAAAGATTTCTATATCTGAAATTAACAAGGATTTTATTTTTTTAACAGGTATTTTTAATTCCTTTAGATTTGAAGAAAATTTGGAGTGATTTATATTAGCAAACTATGGAAATTTGTTCAAGGTTATGTTATAATTTCTATTAAAGGGTACAATATAGAAAAGCTAATTAATAAAGCTGTTCAATTAAATATAAATATTTATAACATTGAAAAATTAAATAACACTGCAAAGCTAACTATATGCCCCAAAGACTTTAAAGCCTTCATAAAATTATCAAAAAAATATAAATGCAAGACTAAAATATTAAATAAAAACGGTCTATTTAGATTTATATTATTTTTTAGATATAATTTTTTGTATCTACTAGGAATACTTATTGCAATTATTCTTGTCTATTTTCTTACTCAAAGAATATGGATAATAGATATTAAAGGAAACACTGATATAAGTAAATCATCAATATTATATAGTTGTAATACCGATGGACTTTATGTAGGTTGTAGCAAAAATAATATAGACTGCAAAAAAATTGCAGAAAATATTAAACTAAAATACAAAACTATTTCTTGGATAAATATTAGTTTGAAAGGTGCTTCTGTACATATTAAACTATCTGAAGAAAAGCCCTACACCATTGCTACAATTAAAAGTGAACCAATGAACATTGTGGCAACTACTGATTGCCAAATTGCATCAATAGTAACTACTAAAGGAACACCACAGGTAAAGAAAAATGATATAGTTAAAGCAGGTGATATATTAATTTCTGCTCAATTAGTGCCTAGTGGAAATGAAGAAAATCCCGTCAACGACATTGTTAATGCCAATGGCACAGTAAGAGGCATTATTAATAGAACTTACGCTTTTACAGTTCCTTTTAATACTAAAGAAAAAAAGTACACTGGTAATACAAAAGCACAATATTCTTTTAAAGTCTTTAACAAACAAATAAATAATAATAAAGCTGTACCATTTAGTCAATGTGATACTTCTGTTAAAGTAACTCAATTAAATATTGGTGAGAGTTGTCCTTTACCTATTTATATATATAAAACAGTGTATAAGGAATATATATTAAGTGACATAAACAGAGATTTAACATTGGCAAAAAAAATTGCTAATAAGCAAATAGTGGACTATATTGTACAAAATTACGCCATTGATTCTGATATTATTTCAGTTAATACTAAATACAACAAAAGCAAAAATGTGTTACAAGTATCATCTGAAATTGTATCAAATGAAAATGTTGGCAAAGAAATGATATATGAAGAAATAGGAGGAAATACATTAAATGGAACAAAAGAAAATTCAAATATCAGCTAATATCATATCAGCACTTTTTGGTAGCTTTGATTCTAACATTAAAAAAATTGAAAATGAATACAGTGTTACTATTATTAACAGAGGTGATGATATTGATGTTATTGGAGAAAGCAAAGATATTGAAAAAGCCATTAATGTAATAAATTCATTAATCAAACTTATTGAATCAGGTGAAGAAATTGATGACCAAAAAATCAACTACACTATTACAGAGGTCAACAATAATCACACTGACGAATTAGATAAACTAAAAAATGATGTAATATGTATGACTATTAATGGCAGAGCCTTAAAGCCAAAAACCCTTGGTCAAAAGTATTATGTTGACTCTATAAGGAATAATACTGTTGTCTTTGGTGTTGGTCCTGCTGGTACTGGTAAAACATATTTAGCTATGGCTATGGCTATTACTGCCTTTAAAAATGGTGAAGTTAATAGAATTATATTAACAAGACCTGCCATTGAAGCTGGTGAAAATCTAGGCTTTCTTCCAGGCGACTTACAAGACAAGGTTGACCCTTACTTAAGACCTTTATACGATGCCTTGTACGAAATAATGGGTGCAGATAGTTTCCTCAAAAATATGGAAAAAGGTGCTATTGAAGTTGCCCCTCTTGCTTATATGAGAGGTAGAACATTAGATAACTCATTTATTGTATTAGATGAAGCACAAAATACTACACCTGAGCAAATGAAAATGTTTTTAACAAGACTTGGATATAGCTCAAAGGCTGTTATTACTGGTGATATAACTCAGATTGACTTGCCTCGTGGCAAAAAGTCTGGACTTATTGAAGCTGTTAGAATACTTGAAAATATTGAAGGTATTAAAATATGTAATTTAACTAACAAAGATGTTGTTCGTCATCCTTTGGTACAAAGAATAATATCAGCTTATGAAGAATTTGAAAAGAAAGCAAAAGAAGAAGGAAAATAAAATGGATGTTTTGTTTGAAAATAATACAAATATTGAAGTAAACAGAGAACTTATTGAAAAAGTAATTGCAGAAAGTTTAAGATATGAAAATGTATCTAATAACTGCGAAATTAGTGTAACAATAGTTGACAATGAAGAAATACATCAAATCAATTTAAAACACAGAGGTATTGACAGAGCAACTGATGTTCTTTCTTTCCCTCTTATTGACTTTGAAAAAGAGTCTTTACCTACTGATGGTTCAAAAATTTATTTAGGTGATATTATAATTAGTATTGAAAGAGCTATGGAGCAGGCTAAGGAATACGGTCACTCTATTGATAGAGAGGTTGGATTTTTAACAGCACATAGTATGCTCCATTTGCTCGGTTACGACCATATGGTTGAGGACGAAGAAAAAGTTATGTTTAAAAAGCAAGAAGAAATACTTAATAACCTTAATTTAAGGAGATAAAAATGAACGAAAATGAAAAATTATATGATATGGCACTTAAGGCTAAAGATTTTGCTTATGCACCCTACTCTAAATTTAAAGTTGGTGCAGCAGTTCTTACTAGTGACGGTATGGTATTTTTAGGCAACAATATTGAAAATGCCTCTTACGGTGCAACAATTTGTGCAGAAAGAGTTGCTATATTTAAGGCTGTGTCTGAAGCTAAGACAAATATTATAAAAATAGCTATTGCTTCTGATACTGAAGAATTTACTTATCCTTGTGGTATATGCAGACAAGTTATTAACGAATTTATGCCTGAAGGCGAAATTATACTTGGTAGTAAGAATGAAGTTAAGGTATATAAAGTTTCTGAACTTTTGCCCCACGGATTTGAACTAAAGAAAGATTGATTAAAGTTAAAAGCAAGGTGATTTTATGACTTGGGACCAGCTTAATTATTTGTGCAACAACTGCACAGACTGTCCTCTTTGTCAAACAAGACATAATGTAGTAATTGGCGTTGGCAATATTCACAGCAAAATTCTTTTTGTAGGTGAAGGTCCTGGGTATCACGAGGATATGCAAGGTGAACCCTTTGTTGGTGCTGCCGGTCAACTTCTTGACAAAATGCTTGGTGCTATTAATCTAAATAGAAGTCAGGTTTATATAGCCAACATTGTTAAATGCAGACCTCCTCAAAATAGAGACCCTCTGCCAGAAGAACAAAAGGCTTGTATCAAATATTTAAGACAGCAGTTTAAACTTATTAGACCTCAAATAATTGTATGCCTTGGCAGAATTGCAGCTAAAGCAATTATTGAACCAGATTTTAGAATTACTCGTGATAGAGGCAAATGGTACAATAAAAAAGGCATTGACATAATTGCTACATTCCACCCATCAGCTCTGTTAAGAGATGAAAGCAAAAAGCCGGCTGCTTGGGAAGATTTTAAACAAATAAGAGATAAATTAAAAGAAATAGACGAAAGGTAATACACACTATGAACAAAAAATTTCACTCTGGTTTCGTATCATTAATAGGTAGACCAAATGTTGGCAAATCAACACTTATGAATTTATTAATTGGCGAAAAAATTTCTATTATTTCAAGTAAACCTCAAACTACTAGAAATAAAATTCAAACAATATTAACTACTGATACTATGCAGGTTATTTTTGTTGATACACCAGGTATACACAAGTCTAAATCAAAACTTGGTGACTATATGGTTAAAAGTGCTGAAACTTCATTAAATGATGTTGATATAGTTCTTTACCTTATTGAACCTTATGAAAAGATTAAAGATAGCGACAAAGCTATACTTGAAAGACTTAAAAAAGTTGAAACACCTGTATTTCTTGTTATTAACAAAATTGATACTATTGATAAACCTGAACTTTTAAAGGTAATAGAAAATTATAGCAAGGAATATAACTTTGCAGAGATTATTCCTCTTTCAGCATTAAAAGGCAAAAATCAGGAAACATTACTTGAAAATATTGAAAAATATTTGCCTGAAGGTCCTAAATACTTCCCAGAAGATATGATAACTGACCAGCCTGAAAAGCAAATTGTATCTGAAATAATTAGAGAAAAAGCTCTTTATCTTTTGCAAGATGAAATTCCTCACGGTATTGCTGTTGAAATAACATCAATGAAGCACAGAAAAGATAAGGATATTATGGATATTGAGGCAACTATTTACTGTGAAAGAGATAGCCATAAGGGTATAATTATTGGTAAACAAGGTTCTATGCTTAAGAAAATTGGTTCAAATGCTCGTCGTGACATTCAAAGATTTTTAAGTAGCCAAATTAATCTTCAAATTTGGATTAAGGTTAAAAAGGATTGGCGTGATAGCGATTTCCTTTTAAGAAACTTTGGCTATGATTCTAAAAATATATAAGCTATTAAGAAAAAATATATATTTTTAATGAATTATTTTACAGCATACATTTAATTAAAATACAAAAACTAATACCACAAGGAGGAATTGTTATGAATGATTTCTTTTGGTATATGTTTGAAAAAAGTGGCAATATTAATTTTTATTTAGCCTATAAAAACATCAAGCAAGGAGCAGATACAAATGAATTCGGACAAGATAAGGGGAATAATAATTCGTGAAAATTTTTCAGGTGATGCTGACAAGTACCTTATTGTATTTGCTAAAGATATAGGTAAATTATCTATATTTGCCAAAGGTGCAAGAAACACAAAAAGCAAGTTTCTTGCGTCTTCGGCAGTTTTTACATACGCAGACTTTATAGTCAACCCCTCAACTAAGACTCCTCGATTAATTTCAGCTGATGTTATTGAAAATTTTTATAATATTAGAACCGATTTAGACACAACAGCTTATGCTTCATTTTTTGTTGAATTTATTGACAAAGCATTAATAGAAAATGTGCCAGAAAATGATGCCCTACTTTTACTTTTAAAGGCTTTGCAAAAATTAACTAAACCTAATTGCAACGCAAGATTAATTGGCTGTATATTTCAATTAAGACTTTTGAATATATTAGGTTATAGTCCAAACAATGAAACTTTTGTTGAATATTCCCTTAGTGAAACATCTATTTATGCTTTAATCTATATTTTATCAGCCGACTTAAATAGCTCATTTAATGTTAATATTGACACTGAATTTTTGGCTGAAATTGAAGCATTTTTAGAAAAGTTTATTAATTTTAATTTAGGCTTAACTTTTAAAAGCTATAAAATAATTAAAAATTTAGTATTGACAAATTAAAATTTAGTGCTATACTATAGTTAAGTTAATAGTTAATCTTCAGGGATTTGTGAAATTCAATACCGGTGGTAAAGCCCACGAGCCTTATGGCATGATTCGGTGTAAGTCCGAAGCCGACAGTAAAGTCTGGATGTAAGAAGATATTTATATTGTTTTTAAGCCCTGAGTTTATTTTTTAAGCTCGGGTTTTTTTATTTAATCTTTCAAGTCCCTGTTTTTTTAGCAGGGACTTTATTTTTTGTTAGAAGGTGATTTATTTGAATTATATGGAAAGAGCCATTGAATTGGCATATAAGGGAGCTGGTTATGTTTCTCCCAACCCTATGGTAGGTGCTGTTATTGTTAAAAATGGCAAAATAATTGGCGAAGGCTATCATCAAAAATATGGTTCAAACCACGCAGAAGTAAACGCATTATTAAGTGCTACAGAAGATGTAACAGGTGCGGAAATGTATGTTACTCTTGAACCTTGTAGTCACTATGGGCATACTCCACCTTGTGCAAAAACAATTGTAGAACATAAAATCAAAAAAGTATATGTTGGTTCTTCTGACCCTAATCCAAAGGTAGCAGGCAAAGGAATTGAAATACTAAAAAATGGTGGCGTAGAAGTTGAAACAGGCGTAATGGAGAAAGAATGTAATGCCATTAACCCAATATTCTTTAAATTTATTTCAACTAAATTACCTTATGTAGTTATGAAATCAGCAATGACACTTGATGGCAAAATTTCAGCCTACACAGGTGATTCTAAATGGGTAACAAATGAAAAGTCAAGACAACAAGTTCATCAACTTCGCCATAATCTAAAAGGAATAATGGTTGGCATTAACACAGTATTAAGGGACAATCCTCAGCTTAATTGCAGAATTGAAAATGGTGTCAATCCTACAAGAATAATTGTTGATTCTAACCTTAGAATACCTTTAGACGCAAATGTTCTTAAGCTAGAAAATAATGACAAATGTATTGTTGCTACAACAACAAATTGTGACATTCACAAAAAAGAGCAACTTATAAATATGGGTATAGACATAATTGAAACAACACCCCTTGACAACAAAGTTGATTTAAAAGAACTTATGATTAAACTTGGAGAACAAGATATAGACAGCATACTTCTTGAAGGTGGCGGAAATCTTAATTTTTCAATGTTGCAAAACAAATTAGTTGACAAAGTAATGTGTTTTGTTGCACCTAAAATAATTGGTGGTGATAAATCTAAAACACCAGTTGAAGGTGTTGGAATTGAAAAAATGAATGATGCCATAAATATTAATAATATTGAAGTAAAAAATATTGATAATGACATTTTAATAAGTGGCGATTTGAGGTGATTAAGTGTTTACAGGTATAGTTGAAGAAATTGGAACAGTGTTAAAGCCTAAAGCACCATTAATAGTAAAGGTATCAAAAATATTAGAAGATATACATATTGGCGATAGCATAGCTGTAAACGGAGTGTGTTTAACAGTTACAACATATACAGGTGATAGCATTACTCTTGATGTAATGAACGAAACATACAGCAAAACAAATTTAGGCAAACTTAAGACCGGTGACAATGTAAATATTGAACGAGCTATGTCAGCTAATGGTAGATTTGGCGGTCACATTGTTAGTGGTCACATTGATGGAACTGGTACACTTTCAAACATTACAGATGACGGCATAGCAAAGTGGCTTACTATAACGGCCAATAAAGATTTGCTTAATTATATTATTATGAAAGGTTCTGTTACCCTTGACGGCGTAAGCCTTACTGTTGCTTATGTAGATAACAGTTCTTTCAAGGTTTCACTTATTCCCCACACTCAGTCAGAAACTACCCTACTTTCTAAAGGAATAGGTGCAAGTATAAATATTGAAAATGATATAGTCGGAAAATATATTGAGCATTTTACATTAAAGAAAAATGAAAGTAATATTACTCTTGATTTTTTAAGAGAAAATGGATTTTAGGAGGTACTTTAAATGTTTAAGTTTGACACAATAGAACAAGCTATTGAGGATATTAAAAATGGCAAAATAATAATGGTTGTTGATGATGAGGACAGAGAAAATGAAGGCGACCTTATTATGGCTGCCCAATTTACAACAACAGAAACAATGAATTTTATTGCTACTTATGCTAAAGGACTTATTTGTTTGCCAGCAGACGAAAGTTTTATGACTAAACTTGACTTGCCACAAATGGTTGCAAACAATACAGATAATCACGCAACAGCTTTTACTGTATCAATCGACCATATTGATACAACAACTGGTATTTCAGCAGAAGAAAGAGCTTATACTGTTAGAAAATTTACAGAAGATAATGCTAAGCCAGAAGATTTTAGACGCCCTGGTCATATGTTCCCACTTCTTGCTAAAAAGAATGGTGTTCTTGAAAGAAATGGTCACACAGAGGCAACTGTTGATTTAATGAAATTAGCTGGACTTAAGCCAGCAGGTATTTGTTGTGAAATAATGAAAGATGACGGAACAATGGCTAGACTTCCTGACTTAATTGAATTTAAAGAAAAACATAATCTTACACTTATTACAATAGCAGATTTAATTGAATATATTAAATCACATAAAGCTACAACTTTGAATAAAGAAGTTGAAACAAAACTTACAACAAAGTATGGCGAATTTAATATAAATGCTTATACAGATGAAAATGGCAAAAGTCATTTAGCACTATTTATGGGCAACATAACAAGTGATGAACCGGTTCTTTGCAGAGTTCATTCAGAGTGCCTTACTGGTGATGCTTTAGGTTCAGCTAAGTGTGATTGTGGTCAACAGTATGATGAAGCAATGAAAAGAATAGCTGAAAACGGCTGTGGTGTATTGCTCTATATGCGTCAAGAAGGCAGAGGCATTGGTCTTGTTAATAAACTAAAGGCTTATGAACTTCAAAGACAAGGTATGGATACAGTTGAGGCAAACTTAGCCTTAGGTTTTCCAGATGATTTAAGAAAATATGATAAAGCAGCTGAAATTTTAAGAGATTTAGGTGTTAAAAGTATTAAATTAATGACTAACAACCCTGACAAAATAAATAAGTTAGAGGCTTGTGGTGTTAATGTAGCAAAAAGAGTTCCAATTATAGTTAAGCATAGTCATAGTGCAGATTTTTATATGCACACTAAGCAAGAAAAAATGGGTCATTTATTAAATTTATAATATATCGGAGGTATACAAAAATGAAAAAATTAGAAGGAAATTTAGTAGCTAATGGTAAGAAGTTTGCAATTGTAGCATCAAGATTTAACGAATTTATAGTTAGTAAACTTGTAAGCGGTGCAGAAGACGCCTTTTTAAGACACGGTGTAAATGATGATGATATTACACTTGCTTGGGTACCTGGTGCATTTGAAATACCTTTAACTGCAAAAAAACTTGCAGAAAGTGGTAAATTTGATGCAGTAGTTTGCGTAGGTGCTGTTATTAGAGGTGCTACTAGTCATTACGATTATGTTTGTAACGAAGTTTCAAAGGGTATTGCAAGTGTTGGTCTTAACTCTAATGTGCCTGTTATATTCGGTATTGTAACTACTGAAAATATTGAACAAGCTATTGAAAGAGCTGGCACAAAGGCTGGTAATAAGGGCTTTGATGCTGCCGTTTCTGCTATTGAAATGACTAATTTATTTGATAATATTTAAGATGTTTTTGTTAGTAGTGGGCGAAAGATATTCGTCCACTACATATAATTTTGTATATTTTAATTAAATACCATCAAGTCAAAAACACACTTCTTTTTTATATTTTATAAATCATACAAATAATATATTTATTTTGTTACCAAAAAAATTATAAAAATTTATTTTATCAATTAGCTACATTTAATTCTATAGTTTTTGTTTACATCAGGACTAATACTAATCATAAATTTTTCACCTGTATTAGCCAAAATTCTATAATACAAGGCACTGTCAATTCTTTGCAAAGCCTCCGGCAACATTTCGGAACTAATTATTGTTATTAGCCCATTGCTATCTCTATAATTTATGATTTCAAAAGCAAGAGTAATGTCATATTCACTTACACTACCCTTAAACATATCGTCTATATATAGCACCTGTATTTCCTTGACTTTTTTTATATAGTCATTATTGCCTAAATCAGATTTAATTTGCCTAATAACATCAACCCATCTCATATAAATTAGCTTATAGTTATTTTGTATAAATCTGTTAGCAATAGCAATACAAATATGGCTTTTACCTGCACCAGTTTGACCACCAATATAAAACCACGGAGTTTTATTTGCTTTTATATAGTCAAGATAATCTTTAGCCCTATTTTTAATTGTTTGGGTAAATTCATTATCAGCTATGTAAGTTGCAAAAGTCTTATTTTCAGCCTCATTTGCAAGACCACTAGATAAAAAAGATTGCTTAACAACATCAGCATTAATGCACTTGCAAATTTCAACACCAAAATAATACCTATCAGCTTCAAGGGTAATGTGAGGCAGAAACTTAGTGTCGCCACACTTTTGGCAGTAACACTTACCCTCTCTACCAGCCTTTATGTTATTTTCCATATTTCTATAATTAATCAAGGCATAAGCATAGCCACCGTCTGCAATATTATTTAGCTTATTGCTTTTAAATTTACTATATGCCTCAGCAAGAGTGCCTTTTGGCACATCAACAAAAAAACTCATATTACCACCTCCTATAAGCTAGTAAAATTGCCAAGTACGGCATTATCGACGCTATCTGCTTGAACATTTTTGTTGTCATAATTACCTTCTAACACCTTAACAAAGTTACTAGGCTTAATAAACCAATCAAAGGTTATTATCCAATCACCATTAGGTTTACCGCATAAGAAATCGCTTTGTCTTATATTATCAATAGCCTTTAAAACATCGTCAAAGCTGTATTCTTTAATTCTGGCATTTAATAAAGCTCGTCTTTTTGAGCCAGAAGTGATTTTAGTTATAGCTTTCACACCAATGTTTTCAAGCTCATTCCACTTCTGTATTATTTGTTCCACATTTGTGGGACGAACATTATAGTCAGATAATGTAATATTATTCTTTTCTTTTTCTTTTATATTCTTTTCTATTCTATTAGGAGGAACTGTTCCCCGAAGGCTCGCCGAAGCCTCGCCGAAGCCTCCACGAATACTCTCCGAATTTTCGTCAAATGTTCCACGAATTATCTCTGTATTTTCGTCAATAGGCGGTATAATGCTAGGTGTAGGCTTATCAACCTTTTGCCACTTAATCCAATTTTTAAGGCAATAATACTCATTTCCGTTACGCTTGTAAAAAACTACGGACATATTAGCGGCTATTTCACTTAGCGACTTTTCAATGTCGGCAGTTCTAATACCTTCTTCGTAAGGGAAAAGCATAGACTTAACATAAGTAGCTTTTGCTCTACCAAAGCCATAATCATCAGCATTAGAAAACAAACCTATAAATACTAATTTAGAGAGTGTGTTTAACTTAGAATAATCTTCTGACTGCCAGATGTTTGGGTCAATCATTCTCTTTCGTGCCAAGTTATCACCTCCTTTTTATATATTTAGTTTACAACAAAAAAAGTGACATTTCGTGACATTTGTTTTCAAATTACAAATTTTTTTGAAAATAAAAAAAGAGCATTAATCCATTAGACCAATACAGTCTAACAGTTAATACTCTTTAAAAATATACAATATTAAATTATTAATTAACTAAAAAATAAATGTTCAATCAAAATCTTTAAACCGATAATAACTAAAACACAGCCACCAACTCGTTCAGCATAAGACTGAAATACGCCACTAATCTTTTTGCCAAGCATTACACCTGCATAAGAAATAACAAAGGCAACAACACCAATAACAGTAGATGAGAACCAAATATTGCCACTATCAACAAAGGCAAAAGTAACACCTACAGCTAAGGCATCAATACTTGTGGCTATAGCTAATATAGTAAGATTTTTAAAAGACATAATGTTATCTTGAGTAGTTTTTTCATCATCGTCATCTGAAAAACTTTCTTTTATCATATTGCCACCAATAAAAGCAAGAAGTACAAAAGCAATCCAATGGTCAAAGGCTGTAATATAATTACTAAAACTACTAGCTAAGAAATAGCCAATAACAGGCATAACAAACTGGAAAACACCAAAGAAAGCACCAAATGTTACAGCGTGTTTAACCTTAATCTTAGGTAACATAAGACCATTTGACACAGACACAGCAAAGGCGTCCATTGCCAAACTGACAGCAATAGCAAAAAGCTCAATAAATCCCATTAAATTATTCCTCCAAACCAGCTATGTAATTAATAAACTGCTGTGCTGTTCTGCCAGAAATACCACCGTGGCTTAATTCCCACTTATTAGCTTCCTTACAGAGGTCCTCGTCAGACATCTTAATACCAGCCTTATGAGCTAAGCCAATAACAATGCCAAAGTACTCTTTCTGACTAGGCTTAGAGTAATTAATAGTAACACCAAATCTCTTAACAAGTGAAAGTTTTTCTTCCATTGTATCAGACCTGTGCATACCATTATTACTTTCAACATCATTTCTGTCGCTCCAATTTTCCTTAATAAGGTGTCGTCTATTAGATGTTGCATAAATAAGAATGTTATCAGGCTTAGTTTCAACACCACCTTCAATAACAGCCTTTAAAAACTTATATTCAATTTCAAATTCCTCAAAAGATAAATCGTCCATATAAATAATAAATTTATAATTTCTATTTTTAATTTGAGCAATAATATTTGACAAGTCCTTAAACTGATGCTTATAAATTTCAATCATTCTAAGACCTTGACCATAAAATTCATTAACAATTGCCTTAATACTTGTAGACTTACCTGTACCGCTATCACCAAAGAGAAGTACATTGTTAGCCTTTCTGCCTTCAACAAATGCCTTAGTATTATCAACAAGTTTCTTCTTCTGTATTTCATAACCAATAAGGTCATCAAGCATAACCTTATCCATATTGTTAATTGGGTGAAGATTAACATAGCTTTCTGTAGATGATGCAATTCTAAATGCCTTATTAAGACCAAACATACCTACACCATAATCTTTGTAAAAACCTGTTACAGCATCAAAAAATTCATTTTCGTCATTAGCCTTTTCAAGTTTTTCACTAAGCATTTGTACTTTTTCGCTTACATTTTTGTTATACATAAGCTCTTTTTTGCCAATAGCCTTGTAGTTTGAAATTCTGCTAAAGCAATCAATGCCTAAAGCATACTCAATTTCAGAAAAATCATAATTAAAAAGCTCTAAAAAAGCTCTAAAGTCATTTTTAGCAAAATAATTTACACTACCATCATTAGCACCAATTTTTTCACAAGTTATGCTAAAAGGATTTTCATTAGTAATAAGTAAAAATGTAAGATAATTATGCCACAAATTTTTATCAAAACCATAGTCAGTTGCAACTTCAAGTATTCTCTTAACTTGAGTATAAATTCTAACTGTAAGTTCGTCCTCTGACTGTGTTTTGTCGTGATAATTTTTGAAAATATCGCCAAGTTCCATAAGTATTGAGTCCTTTGGCATATCTCCATAAATTAAAAGTCTTGATATTATATGATTCATATAAAAGCCTCCCTAGTGGTAATAATTAACATTTAATATTTAAAAATAATATTTATAGGGGCAACCATTGATTGTCCGCTCTGGCTGTCGATAAATCGACAACCTTGCAAGAAATCCTCGCATTTCTTGCAGAAAGGGTACTTTGTACCCACCTATGAAGCGACCAGCCGTGTTAATTTCACAGCAAAAATTGCTGTAAAATTAAGTCGCCGTCCTTAGGTTGCATAGGCGAGCAGTAAAACAAAGTTTTGCGACCAGCCTCGGTGGAAGTAAATCCCACCTGCGGATTAAAGTCTGCGACGCTTAAAATTTGTGCAACAACATATTTTACAAATTACATTTTTTATTTTAGTGTTTTAACAATAACGAATGTTTTATTAAATTGACAAACTCGCCTAATTGAAAATAAAGCATTACTACAATAATAATACCCTATTGTTAATTTGTCAACTGATTTTATAATTCAATAAGACCTCTCTTATACATTTGGTCAACAGCAATAATTACGCCAATTTTACCGTGGAACCAAGTTAAGCCACCCTGCATATAAACAGTGTAAGGTTCTTTCATTGGAGCATCAGCACTAAGCTCAATTGATGAACCCTGAACAAAAGCACCGGCAGCCATAATTACTTGAGAGTCATAACCTGGCATATCCCAAGGTTCTGGCTTAACATAGCTATCAACAGCAGCACCAGCCTGAATACCCTGACAATAAGCAATAACATTTTCAGGAGTTTTCATTTGAATAGCTTCAACAATATCTGGTCTATCTTCATTAACCTTTGGCATACATTCAAAGCCAAGTTTTTCAAATATTGCTGCTGAGAAAATAGCAGTTTTTAAACTAGCATTTACAACATTTGGAGCAAGGAAAAGACCTTGAATAAGGCTAGTTGTTACACCTAAGCTAGGACCAACCTCCTTACCCATACCAGGAGCAGTAAGTCTAAAGGCAGCATTTTCAACACATTCCTTTGTACCAACTATGTAACCACCAACAGGAGCAAGACCACCACCAGGATTTTTAATTAATGAACCAACAATCATATCAGCACCAACATCAGTAGGTTCAAGTTCACTAACAAATTCGCAATAACAGTTATCTACCATACAAATAGCGTCAGGCTTAACAGATTTAACAATATCAATTATTTTCTTAACAGTTTCTATAGTTAAGCTAGGTCTGTATTCATAACCCTTTGAACGCTGAATTTCAACTATTTTTGTTTTAGATGTAATCATTGATGGAATATTATCAAAATCAACTGTACCATCAGGAAGCAAAGGAAGTTCCTTATAAATAACACCATTATCAACTAAAGAACCTTTAACCTGTCTTTTAGCACCAATAACACCTTCAAGTGTGTCATAAGGAGCACCAGCAACACATAAAAGCTCGTCACCATATTTTAAATTGCCCGCTAAAGCAACAGTTAATGCGTGAGTGCCAGATATAATTTGGGCTCTAACAAGGGCATCTTCTGCATTAAACACATCAGCGTAAATATCTTCAAGTTTATCTCTACCAATATCATTGTAGCCATAGCCTGTTGTACCGTTAAAAGCTGTATCACTTAAGTGATTTTTTTGCATAGCTCTTAAAACCTTATATTGATTAAGCTCTGATATTCTATCTATGTCAGCAAATTTGTCTTTAATACTTTTTTCAGCCTCAAGGCAAAAATCAAGTACCTTTTCATCAATTCCAAACTCTTTTAAAATATATTCTCTTAACATTTTAGTTCTCCTTATTTATTTTGTCAGCAATATATTGAGCAACAGATTGTGGACTGTCAAAATCAAGAACATCAACCCATTCTCCATTGCTTTGGTGCTTAAACCAAGTAAGCTGTCGCCTAGCAAAATGTCTTGTATCTCTCTTTAAAATATAAATAGCCTCATCAAGGGAATATTCACCCTTTAAATAGCCAATGATTTCCTTATATCCTAAACCCTTCATAGACACAAGATTTGTTGGATATTTATCCATTAATGATTTAACTTCATTAACAAGTCCATTTTCAATCATTATATCTATTCTTTTTTCAATGCGATTATAAAGGACTTCTCTATCCATATTTAATATGAAATTTTTAACATCATAAGCAGGCTCTCTAAGTCTTTCTCTTGCATTATAATCAGAAAATTTTTCTCCAGTATCTCTGCAATACTCTATTGCTCTTATAACCCTTTTAAGATTGTTAGGGTGAACAGTTTTAGCATATTCAGGGTCAAGTATCTTTAAAATATCGTGAACATAATCATTACCCTTTTCTTCTGCCTCTTTTTCAAGTTCAAGACGCATTTTATCATCTTTTTCGCCAGGGGTAAAGTCATTGTCATATATTAAGCCGTTTACATAAAAGCCAGTGCCACCAACAAGAATAGGCATTTTGCCCTTTGAATATATTTCAGCCATAGCCTCTTTAGCCATTTTTTGAAACACAGCTATTGAAAATTCATCATCAGGCATAAGCACATCAATTAAGTAATGCTTAATACCTTGCATTTCATCAACAGTTATTTTGGCTGTACCAATATCCATATATTTATAAACCTGCATAGAATCAGCAGATATAATTTCACCATTAATAATTTTTGCAAGCTCCACAGACACAGCAGTTTTGCCACAAGCTGTTGGTCCTGAAATTGTAATTAAGGGAGATTTCATAATATACACCTCATTTCAAATGACTATTATACACATTATTATAAAATTTGTAAATAATTTTTGCAATAAGGGTAAATAATTTTAATATAAAGCAATATTTACAATCCTTAATAATATTGTAACATATTTTTGAGAGATTATTTCAAATTTTAATAGAAAAGTAATTGAAAATGTAACAAAAGTAGTGTATTATAATATTATGGTTATTTTTGTAAATTTTTTGGAGGTTTAGTATGTTTAATAAGGACATCGGTATAGATTTAGGTACAGCCAACACACTTGTTTATGTTAGAAATAAGGGTGTTGTTATAAATGAACCATCAGTTGTAGCAATCGATACTATTACCAGAGAAGTATTGGCTGTTGGCAATGATGCTAAAGAAATGATAGGCAGAACTCCAGGCAATATCATAGCTATTAGACCTATGAAGGACGGAGCAATTGCAGATTATGCTGTAACTGAGGCTATGCTTAGATACTTTATTGGCAAGGCTTACCCTAAAAACCCACTTTCTCCTAAACCAAGAATAGTTATTTGTGTGCCATCTGGCATTACTCCTGTTGAAAAGCGTGCAGTTATTGAGGCTGCTACTGGTGCAGGTGCTAAGGAACGACATATTTACATTATTGAAGAACCTATGGCTGCTGCTCTCGGTGCAAACCTTAAAATTGACGAACCAGCAGGCAATATGGTTGTTGATATTGGTGGTGGTACAAGTGAGGTTGCAGTTATTTCCCTCGGTGGCATTGTTTCTTGTCGCTCTGTTAGAATAGCTGGTGACCAGTTTGACAGCAACATTATTAACTATGTTCGTAACGAATACAAAATTGATATTGGAGAAATAACAGCCGAAATAATTAAAAAGGCTGTGGGCTGTGCTTATATTGACATAAACACAGATATTAAGGAAATAACTGTGAAAGGCAGAGATTTAGTTACAGGTCTGCCTAAACCGTTGACAATTAATTCCCGTCAGGTTCAAAGTGCTATTGCTGACTCAATTGATATTATTATTGATGCCATTAAGAGAACCCTTGAGGATACTCCGCCAGAGCTTGCTGCGGATATAATGGAGATTGGTATTTATCTTACTGGTGGTGGTGCTTTACTTTCTGGACTTGACAAGCTCGTGTCAAAAAAGACAGGTATGCCTGTCCATATTGCTGAAAACCCACTTGAATGTGTAGTCAACGGTGCTGGAAAAATTATTGATGATGTAGACATTGTCAACAAATTAACTTCTAGCGACAAAAAAACATTAGCTTAATCGGCTTATAAAATACTGAAAAGGTATGATGTTGTGAAGAAGAAATTTAAAATTGTTTTAGTTTCATTGGCAGTGGCCTCTTTAGGCTGTGCCGGCTTTTCTTACAATAGAAAAGCACCTACTTTCGTTGAAAATTCTTACGGAAGTATTATTACGCCAATTCAAGCCTTTAACTCTAGCATAGTTGACTGGTTTGGTGGCATTGCTAAATATTTTAAGGGCATCAAAAGTTTAGATGCTGAAAACAAGGAGCTTAAAGAAGATTTGCTTGAAGCTAGAGCTGAGGTTAGCAGACTCAAACTAGTAGAAAGTGAAAACTCCCAATTAGAAGCCCTTGTCAATCTCCAACAAGAATATGACAAATACTCTACTGTTGGTGCTAAGGTTATTGCTAAAGACCCTGGCAACTGGTTTGATACTTTCATAATAAACAAAGGTACAAATTATGGCCTTAAAAAGAATATGGTAGTAATGAACGAGGACGGTCTTGTTGGAAAAATAAGTGAATGTGGATACAACTACTCTAAAGTAGTTTCGATAATTAATGACTCAGATGCTGTTAGTGCAGAAAGTCTGAGAACTAATGACATAGGCTATGTTGTTGCAGATTATTCAGGAGAAGCAAAATGTAAAATGCAGTATTCTGATAAAAATGCCGATATTTTAGTAGGTGACGAAATTGTTACCTCTCATTTAAGTGAAATATTTCCAGAAGGAATAAGTATAGGTCACGTAAGCAAACTTACTGTTGACTCTCAAACTTCTATTCAATATGCAATTATTGAACCTTCTGTTGATTTTTCTAAGTTAAAATATGTGTTGGTTCTTGACGGTTCATACGAAAAAAATCTTATTGAAAATACAACTGAGAGCGAGGCAGAATAATGAGATATATTGGTTATTTAATTATTTCAACTATTATATTCCTACTTCAGTCAACTCTCTGTCAATACATAGCTATTGCAGGCATAAAGCCAAATTTTATGCTTATTTTTGTTGTATCAATAGCTTTTTTAAGAGGTGAATCCGAAGGTCTTATTACAGGTATAATTATGGGACTTCTTCAAGATTGCTATTTTAGCCAATTTATTGGAGGAAATCTATTCTTATATGCAATATTAGGTTATTTAGTTGGGTGTCTTGCTGATAATTTTAACAAAGATAACATTGTTGCACCTGTATTGTTGACTTTACTTGCAACACTTTTTTACGATTTAGGCTTTTATATGCTTAACATAGTTTTAAAGGGATATACTACCCTTAATTCATATATCATTTTGAATATTTTGCCAGAGCTTATTTACAATATTATATTCTCATTTATTGTATATTCTTTGATTTACACATTGAACAACAGCTCCTTTGGCAGAATAGGTCAAAGACATAGATTTTAATAGAATGGAATGTATGTATGAAAGAATTATTACGCAACATTGTAAAATTGGATAATTACCGATTATACATTATGCACGGTGTAATTCTCCTTCTGTTTTTTATACTTGTTATAAAACTTTTTTCACTGCAAATAGCTAAAGGTGACTATTACAGTCAGGAAGTAAATGGCACAGCTTTGAGAGAAGTAGAAGTGGAAGCATCGAGGGGTACTATATATGACAGATACGGCAGAGCATTAGCTATAAATAACACAGCTTATGCTGTTAGCCTTGACCCAAGTACTGGTGTTGACAATCTTAACACAGTTTTATTGGACTTGATTAATGTACTCGAAAAAAATAATGAAAAGATAGTAATATCACTTCCTATTACTTCTACTCTCCCTCACGAATTTTTATTTGACGGAAGTCAAAGTCAAGAAAAAAGATGGAAAGAGAATATGAATCTTGATGAAAGCTTCACTGCTGAACAATGCTTTGACGCTCTCAAAGAAAGATTTGATATAGATAATTCAGTTGATAATGTAACAGCAGGCAAAATAATGGGCTTAAGATGTGCTCTTTATGAAAAAAGATATTCTAAATATATTCCTGTCCCTGTTGCTTACAATATATCAGAAAAAACATTAACAACATTAAGAGAACAAGGTTCATCATTCCCTTGTGCTTTTATAGATAATCAAAGTAACAGAGAATATCCTTACGGAAAGTATTTTTCTCATATTTTAGGTTATATAGGTACAATAACAGATGATGAATTAAATAAAAATTCTAATAAAGGCTATTCATTAAACGACAATATTGGTAAAGACGGTATTGAAAAGGCTTATGAAGATAATCTTAGAGGTACAAATGGTAGCCAATATATTGAAGTTGATAGTTCAGGCAGAAGAATAGCAACTGTTGAAAATGAAGGTACAAATCCTACTTCTGGTAACAATGTATATCTTACAGTTGATGCCAGACTTCAGCAGGTAGCTTATGATGCCTTAGAAGATGCTTTGACTGATGCTCAGTTAAGCAGACTTTCTGGCGGTGACTATGGATACAGCGTAAGTGATGTGTTCAAGTCAATGATAGAAAGCGATAATATTAGAATTAAAAATATACTTAATGCTAATGATGATACTACTCAAGGTAGAATAAAAAAATATATTTTAGGTCAAGATAAAACTACTGGAGATAATCTTGATAATGCTAGAAAAATACTTTTAAAAGGCTATGAGCAAAATGCAATTTCAGCTTCTCAGCTCCTTATTGCAATGTATGAGCAAGGACTTATAACTGACAATGACCAAGTTATTACAAAGTTAAAAACCGGTGTTATAAGTTCATCAACTGCCCTTTTAAGCAAAATGCGTTCTCAAGAAATAACACCTCAAATGACTGCTATGGACCCTTGTACGGGTTCAGTTGTTGTTAATGATGTTAATTCTGGTGCTGTACTTGCAGCAGTAACTTATCCGTCTTATGATAATAACGAGCTTGTTAATAGCTTTAACAATGAGTATTATTTAAGATTGCAAAATGACCCAACTACACCTATGGTTAATAGACCATATCAAGAACCTAGAGCCCCTGGTTCAACATTTAAAATGATTACTGCAACAGCAGCTCTTGAAACTGGCACTGTTTCTCCTAATACCACTATTTATGATAAAGGTACATTTAAGGACGCAGGTAAGCCTTATGCCAGATGTTGGATAGGCTCAGGTAGTGGTTCTCACGGCTCCGTCAATGTTTCTCACGCTCTTGAGGTGTCTTGCAACTATTATTTTTATACTGTAGCCTACAAAATGGGTTCTGACAGTATAACTAAATTAAATAATTATATGAGAGCATTTGGACTTGATAGCCCAACAGGTGTAGAAATATACGAATTATATAATTCAATGACAAACTACCCTACTCATATTTCATCTCCAGAATATAAGGAGTATGTAACTAAACAAAGATATGAAAACCCTTCATCTTCAGATTTGAAGTGGACAGCAGGTGACACTATTAGAACTGCAATAGGACAGTCATACAACAACTATACATCATCATTATTGTCAAAATATGTTGCTACATTAGCAAACGGTGGTACTAGATATAAAAACCATTTTATGGCTAAAATAACTGACCCAGACGGCAAATCAATTGAAGAATATAAGGAAGTTGTTGAAGATAAGGTTGAATTGAAGAAATCAACATTAGATGCTATATATAAAGGTATGTACCTTGTAACAACTGGTTCAAAAGGTACTTTAAGACACTCATTTGCAGATTATCCTATAAATGTAGCTGCCAAATCAGGTACAGCTCAGGAGTCAAGCAAAAGAAGCGAACATACAATATTTGTAGCATTTGCACCCTATGAATCTCCTCAAATTTCAATTTCTGTTCTTATTCCTTATGGTAACAATAGTGCTACAGCCCCTGCTCCAACAGTTGCTAAGGCTGTTATTTCAGAGTATATGCAGCTTAACACAACTGTCGAAAATAGAAGCTACAACACATTAGTTAAGTAGCTTTGCGAAATATGTAATCTTTTACAATTATTTTTTGATTGAAAGTTTAGCATATTTATTTTTATCGTGTTATGATTAGTATATAAAACCATATACTTAGGAGGATAATAATGAGTGAAGTAATTGTTGTAACATCAGGAAAAGGTGGCGTTGGCAAAACAACTGTTTCAGCTAATATTGGCACAGGCTTAGCCATAGCTGGCAAAAAAGTTGTGTTGCTTGATGCAGATATTGGATTAAGAAATCTCGATGTTGTTATGGGACTTGAAAACAGGGTTATTTATGACCTTGTTAATGTTATTGAGGGTACTTGCAGACTTAAACAAGCATTAGTTCGTGACAAAAGATATGAAGGCCTTTATCTCTTGCCTGCAGCCCAGACAAGAGATAAAAGTGCCGTCAATCCTGAACAAATGCAAAAATTGTGTGCTAGTATTTTAGAAGAAGGCTTTGATTATGTTATAATTGACTGCCCTGCTGGTATTGAGCAAGGCTTTAAAAATGCCATTGCTGGAGCTGATAAGGCAATCGTTGTCACAACTCCAGAGATTTCAGCCGTTAGAGATGCTGACAGAATAATTGGTATGCTTGAAGCTAACGGTCTTATGAATTCAAAGCTAATTTTAAACAGAATAAGAGTTGATATGGTAGCTAGAAATGAAATGATGTCACTTGAAGATGTTGAAGAAATTTTGGCTATTGATACATTAGGCATTATTCCTGATGATGAAAGTATCGTTATATCAACTAACAAAGGTGAACCGGCTGTCACAAACACAGACTCATTAGCTGGTGAAGCCTATCAAAATATTGTCAAGAGAATATTAGGCGAAAATGTGCCTTTAATGGAGCTTATGCCTGCAACAAGAACCTCCCTATTTGACAAACTATTTAGTTGGTTACACAAGGATAAGGAGTGATATTATGTACGATAATAATTCTTCTGGTTCTATAGCTAAGGATAGACTAAAGTATATTTTGTTAAAGGATAAGGTTTCTTGCACTAAGGAAACTCTTGATATGTTAAAACAAGATATTGTAGAAATTATATCAAATTACATAGATATAGATAAATACAATACTAAATTAACATTTGAACAAAAATCTGATGTATCTTATGTTAATATTAAAATACCATTAATAAAAGACAGGATGAAATAAATGAACAAAAAAGTTTATAATCTTGATTTTGTACTTATTTTCTGCGTTTTAGCAATATCTGTATTTGGTATTATTACCATAGGAAGTGCAACTAAAATAAATGTCAATGGTATACAAGGCAAGTTTTTAAACCAGATTTTATGGCTTATAACTGGTGTATTTTTAATGGCTTTATTTGCTTTTATTGATTACAAAAAACTTTGTAAACTATATATTCCTATGTATGTTTTAAATTTAATTTTGCTAGTTTTAGTTCTTGCAATAGGTAGCGAGGACAATGGTGTTAAAAGATGGATATTCGGTATTCAGCCTTCTGAATTCGCAAAAATATTTATTATAATTTATTTAGCAAAATTTATTGACAAATTCAAAGAAAAGATTAATAATATAAATATAATATTGCTTGCAGGTGTATCAGTAGCCGTACCCTTGTTACTGATAAAAATTCAGCCTTCTTTATCTGCCAGTCTTGTTTTGTTGGCAATATTTGTAACTGAATTGTTCTTAGGCAACATTGCAGGCAAATATATTAAAATCGTTTTGTTAATCGTTGTGCCAATTATTCTTATTGTCTATTTTGATGCTCTCAGCTCATCACATAGAATATTAAGTACATTTATGACAGATTATCAGATTAAAAGAGTTGTAGACTATGTACACTCTGACTTTTCTAGTCCTACCTTCTACCAAACTAAAAACTCTATTTGGGCTATTGGTTCTGGTCAATTAACTGGTAAAGGACTTTTTAAGGGTACAATAAATCAGTTAAGCTATTTGCCTGAATCCCATAACGACTTTATTTTCTCAGTAATTGGCGAGGAATTTGGTTTTATAGGGTGCTTAGCTGTTTTAATATTTATGTTTATTATTATAAGCAAATGTATTAACATTGCCGTTAATTCAGAAGAATACTTAGGAACTCTTGTTGCTGGTGGTGTTGCCGGTATGCTTGCCTTTCAAACTTTTGTAAATATCGGTGTTGCTACAGGATTGTTACCAAATACTGGTATGCCCTTTCCTTTTTTAAGCTACGGTGGTAGCTCAATGTGGGCAAATATGATTGCCATTGGTTTGGTACTAAATGTAGGTATTAACAGGCAAAAAAATATTTTCTAGGGGTGATTAAATGAACATAGCTTTAGTTGCAAATGATAGTAAAAAAACTTTAATGGAAAATCTATGTATTGCTTACAGACATATTTTTATCAAACACGATTTGTATGCAACAGGTACTACAGGTCAGCTTATTGAAGATACATCTAACTTGCCAGTTCATAAATACTTAGCTGGAGATTTAGGTGGCGAACAACAGTTAGCTTCTCAAATTAGTAATAACGAAATTGACCTTGTAATATTTTTAAGAGATACTACCTACCCTGCTAAGCCTGCTTCTATTGGTTCAGCAGATTTTAGTTCAGCTCTTAGACTATGCGATATGCATAATATTCCATTAGCAACTAACCTTGCCACTGCTGAGGCATTGTTACTTGCACTCGACAGAGGTGACCTCGACTGGCGAAATCTGGTGAGAAATAACGGATAATGCTTTACTTAAATATTTATTATGTTGTTTTAAATGTCATTCTATTTATTTTAATGGGAGCAGATAAATTATTCGCTATTTTTCACAAACATAGGATAAAAGAAGCCACACTTCTATCACTTTCTTTATTAGGAGGCAGCTTGTGTGGCTTTTTTGGTATGCTTATTTTTCACCACAAAATAAGAAAACATTACTTTCTAATTGTTTTCTTAATATCAACTATTACACATATTATACTGTATGTAAATTTACTAGAAAATCAATTTTAATCATAAAAAACCTTGAACCACATTTTTATGATTCAAGGCTTTTCTTTATGCTTTACTCTTTTTTAATATACTAGATATGTAATATCCCAACATAGCAAATAAAATCATTATAGCTGTATAATCAATAATAAACTTAAATATATTTTCATCTGTATCAAAGAAAGCAAATTTATTGATTAATAACATATATGACCATATTTTTCTTGTTAAAAAAGTATATACTCCGTACAAAGCAACAGCTATAATTACAAAAATATACTTTCTATTTTTATTTATTATTTGTCCTAAGTGCATACCTAAGTGAAATGACATAAGTATGTATTCCCAATAGGATAATGACAAGTGAATTAATCTTGAAATACTGTTGCCAAAATTTAAGTTTAAAAATTTAAAAGCATATTCCGACATAATTATTCCACTAACCATTAGTAATATCATTATAATTAATATTGATATATTTATAAATGTACTTAAAATTCTATAGGGTGTATATTTTCCTTTAAATAATACTTTATACCATTTAATATTTAGGTAGTTATGAATTATAAAAAGTATAAACATAGCTATTCCAGCATATTCGTGATATGCCCTGCCTACAAGTTGGTACCCCATAATAGTAATAAGCAAAATAGGCATAGCAATATCAACAAATATTCGTATTTTTTTCTTTCTATTATTCATAGCTTACAATACACCACTATCTTTAAGCCATTGCTCAATATTCTTCTGAGAATTTTCAACCTTTCCACCTCTAATGGCAAGTCCTTCTTTAATGTTGGCATTTGTAACTAGCTTAGACAAATCTTCTTCACTGCTACCCATACCGCTACCCTCATTAGTACATAATGGCAATATTGTTTTTCCATTAAAATCATATTCCTGCAAGAAAGTTGCTACAGCCATAGGGTATGTACCCCACCAATTTGGATAAATTAAAACAATTGTATCATAGTCTGAAATATTATCAATATGTGATGTTAAAGAAGGTCTATCGTCATTCTTCTTTTCATCAGCAGCAATATCAACGGTTTTATTATAATCAACAGGATATTTTTCATCTGTTTTAATTTCAAAAACATCGCCACCAACTAAATTATTTACATAGTCAGCAACTAAGTGATAGTTGCCATCTACTATACTAGCTGATGATATTCCGTCAACATCGTCATTTTCAACATTAGACGCCCAAAAAAAATATACTGTCAAAACTTTACCATTTGATGTATTTTCATTTAAACCACTTTCTTGCTCTGTAGTAATTTCTGTTGTGCTTTCTGTTGCTGTATTACTATTGCCACAGCCACTTAAGGCTAGTATTGTTCCTAAAGCTAATATTGTTAATCCTCTTTTCATTAAATAACACCTCAATCCTTTATACTTTCAATCCAATTTTCAATTTCATCTGTAGTTGTAGAAGAATTAGCTGCAAGCCCTTTCTTAATATTAGATTTTGGCAAGGCTTTCTTTAAATCACTTACACTTGAGCCTAAACCTGAACCTTGATGAGTTGAAAAAGGTACAATAGTTTTGTTTGACAAATCATAATTTTCAATAAAAGTAAACATTGCCATAGGCATTGTACCCCACCAAATAGGATAACCAATATAGATAGTATCATAATCATCTAAATTGTTAATATCAACTTTTATTTCAGGTCTTGCATTTTTCTCCTTTTCTTTGCTTGCTATATCTACAGTTTCGTTGTAATTTTCTGGATATGGAGTCACTGGTTCAACCTTTACAATGTCTGCTCCAGTAATATTCTTTATCTCATTGGCAACTCTTTCAGTTGTGCCGGTTTTAGAAAAATAAACTATTAATGACTTGCCTGTGTTTTCTGTTTTTTCAACAGTTGTTACTTCTGTAGTTGTTTCAGTTGTAGTTTCAACAGTTGTTTCATTGTTTTTATAAGTAACTAGTATGGTTTTGTTATCATTATCCCAAGTCACATCATAACCAAAACTTTCTGCAATAAATCTTGCAGGCAACATAGTTCTGCCATTTAAAATAACAGGTGCTGTATCAAGAGTTTTCTCCTCATTATTTAAGTAAGCTGTTGTGCTATCTATTGTAAGTTTTATTGCAACATTTTCTTTTGTAATTGTTACAGTTTTATCAGTATGATCCCAATCAACATCTGCTCCCATAGCCTCTGACATTCCTCTTACAGGAATAAGTGTTCTGCCATTAATAATAACAGGTGCTGTATCAAGCTGTACTTCATTTTCTCCTACTGTCATAGTATTATTATTAATTTTAAATAAAATATCACTTGCACCAAAAGCAGTAATAAGTGTATTAAAAACTAAAAGTAAAGTTAGTATTATTGATATAAATTTTCTCATATTGTACCTCCTTTATTCATAAATAATATGCTATATTTACATCTACAATTTAAGTATTATATATAAAAATGGAAACAAAGAATAAATTTATTTGTGAATATATATTAAAAAGGGGGAGGAATAGTACATATAACAAAAGATTAATATTATTCAATGTTTCCATTTCTAGTCAAATTATTTACTGTTATCGTCATAAACAGTATTTATAGCATTAAGAGCATTTAGTGTTCTAGGATAACCTATGTAAGGTATAATATCAGTTCACTATCAACCTATTTTTCCATTGTTACATAATTTGCACCATTTCTAAGTTCAGTAGTTTTTATATTATCCTTAGCAAAAGCATTTAAAGGCATTGCTGAAATAATTAATGCTGTTGATAACAAAATGCTTATTGATTTTTTCATTGCTTTACCTCCAAAATTATCTTACAAAATTAGTAAACACAGGTGTTTCCTTTTTAGGCATTTCAACGCCGTTTTTCAGTGCTACTTCCTTACATTTAAGCATAAATGCCATATTTCTTCCTAAAACTCTCATTGTGTAAAGACCTTCTTTATCTTCTGCCACCTCATCAGCCTTAGCTCCGTGCACCATATTCCAATATCTAGAGGACACAACAGGCATTTCTTGTATTGTAAAGTATTTATTTATTTGGTCAAATGTTGCAGTTGTACCAGCTCGTCTTGCAGATATTACACAGGCAGCAGGCTTCATATAAAAAGTTTCATTTCCTCTGCCACACAAGTCTGAATAAAATAATCTATCCATAAATGCTGTCATATTACCACCGGCTGCTCCATAGTGAACCGGTGTGCCAAAAACAAAACCATCACATTGTTGAGCTATTTTTCTAAACTCATTTACACTATCGTCAAATACACAATTTCCAGTTTTTATGCAAGCCTTGCAAGCTATGCAACCACCAATAGGTTTATTGCCTATCCAAAATATTTCAGTATCAATACCCTCCTCATTTAATGTTTTTGCCACTTCCTTTAAAGCAGTGTAGGTGCAACCGTTTTTATGAGGAGAACCATTTACAAGAGCTACCTTCATCATATTACCTCCAAAATTTATGCTATTAATAACATTCTTCTAAAATTTCATATATTTCGTCAGCTGTTAGCTTTTTGCAACAACCTGCTGTTATATTTGTACTATCAGCAACAGCCCTAAAACAGCTCATATCATTTATACCCATTTTTCTAAAACTTGTAGGAAGTCCTATTTCCTTTATAAATTCAGTAAGTTTATTAATACCCATAACTGCAACTTCAACATTAGGCAAATCTTCATTTATGCCCCACACAACTTTGGCAAATCTAGCAAACTTGCCAATATTTTCTGAATAAATGTGGCTATACAAAACAGGGTGAATAACAGCCAAACCTTGACCGTGGTTGCAGTCAGTATAAGCACCTAGCTGATGTTCTATCTGATGTGCCTGAAAATCAGTTACCTTGCCAAGTTTTAACAATCCATTTTCTGCCATTGCTGAATCCCACATAAGCTCACTTCTTGCCTCAATGTCATTAGGATTTTTAACAAGCTGTCTAATATTATGAATAACATTTTTCATAACAGACTCATTAATTTCATCTGAAATAAATGTTTCAGCAGGTGTGCCAAAATATGTTTCCATACAATGACTTAATGTATCAAAAGCACCAGATATAACCTGTTTAAAAGGTACTGACAATGTGTAATAAGGGTCAAGAACAGCAAAATCAGCGTGAGCAGCAAATATACCTGCCTTAATCTTTTTTTCTTCATTTGTTATAACAGCACCGGCGTTCATTTCAGCTCCTGTGCCTGATGCAGTAACTACAGCACCCATTTTAAGCATATTGTTAGGTAATGTTTTCTTTTCAAAAATCATATCCCATATATCTTCATCAGTAACAGCTTGTGCTGCCACTACCTTGCAACAGTCAATTACAGAACCACCACCAACAGCAAGTATAAAATCAACATTGTTATCCTTTGCTATTTTTGCACCCTCTTGTACTTTTTTGTAAGTAGGGTTTGACATTATGCCAGAAAATTCAACTACATTTTTGTTAGCTGATGAAAGTAATTCCATAATTTCATCATATATGCCATTTTTCTTTATTGAACCACCACCGTAAGCAAGCATAACATTTTTGCCAATATTACAAAGCTCAATATCTAAGGCTTTTTTACAAGCACCTTTGCCAAAATAAACTTTTGTTGGATAACTAAAAACAAAATCTCTCATATTATTTGCCTCCTTATTTTAATTTAAGTCCGTCTTTAAAGGCGTTGCCAACACTATCTCCTAATTTATAATATTTTGAGTGAACTGTATCAAATGTAATTGGTGAAAACTTATCTAAACTAATTTCACCGTCTTCTCCTAATATTTTTTCATCAGCACTTACATTAACAATTCTGCCTATATACTTGCTTTCATCAATAACACTAGTCAATTCACATTCTAATGTAAGTGGAAGTTCATTAATAATAGGTGCATTAACAAAATCACTCTTTGTTGTTGTAAATCCTGCCTTATTTATTTTATCAGGTGTGTTATTAGCAGACTCAAGACCAACATAGTCGCAAGCAATAACATTTTCAACATTAGCTATACTTACAGTAAAGGCTTTAGTTTTCAAAATATTGTCAGTTGTTTTATGACTTGATAAATCTATAATAATTTCTTCTCTGCCAACAATTCCGCCCCAGGCTGCATTCATAGCATTAGGCTTACCATTTTCATCATAAGTACCTATAATCATAACTGGCTGTGGGTATAGATAAGGTTTTGCTCCAAAATTTTTTCTCATATTAATTCCTCCTTATTTTAAACATTAACTTAGTTATTTAAGTAAATTATAAAACTTAAACTTAACTTTAAGTCAATAGCTTTCTTAAACATTTCTATTTAATTTTGCTATTGCCTCAACCATTTCTGGTGTTCTTAAATCAAAAAATGTACTTTTATTCATATCAATAGTTGATATAAGTTTCATATCCTCATTAGATAATTCAAAATCAAATACATTAAAGTTTTCGATTATTCTTTCCTTTTTAGTTGATTTTGGAATAGTTACAATACCTCTTTGTATTTGCCACCTTATAATAACTTGAGGAACACTCTTTTGATATTTATGAGCAATAGACTTAAGTATTTCATTATTAAAAATATCATTGTGACCTTCTGCAAAGGGTGCCCAGCCTTCCATTTGCACACCCCTTTTATTCATATATTGCAAGTCTTTCTCCCTTTGGTAAAAAACATTACATTCAATTTGATTTACTGCCGGAGCAATTTCATTAAAGCAAATAAGGTCAGCTAATCTATCTGCAAAACAGTTGCATACACCAATAGCTTTAACAGCACCAATTTTGTAAAGTTCTGTCATAGCTCGCCAAGCTCCATAGTAGTCATTAACACATTGGTGGATTAAATATAAATCTATATAGTCAAGTCCGAGGCGGTCTAATGACCTTCTAAATCCCGTTTTAGCCTCGCTGTAATTTGTATTTGACACCCACAGTTTTGTTGTAACAAATATTTCTTCCCTAGGTACTCCTGAACGGCGTATACCTCTGCCAACAGCCTCCTCATTTCCATAAGATGCTGCCGTATCAATAAGTCTATAGCCAGCCCTAAGAGCATCAACAACGGCTTGTTCACAATCCTTTGGGTCTGTTATTTGATAAACTCCAAAGCCAAGTATAGGCATTTTTACACCATTATTTAATGTTACATACTCCATATTGTTATCCTCTTTTCTTTATACTTGTGCCTCCAAATACTTCTGATATTTCCATATTATTAAGTTCTTTATCAATAAGGCTTACTTCATTATTAGTAAGCTCAATGTCAGCTGATTTAAAGTTTTCAATCAATCTATCAATTTTTTTCGTTCCTGGAATAGGTACAATATATGGCTTTTTGCAAAGCATCCAAGCAAGGGAAATTTGTGCCGGTGTTGCATTTTTGCTACTTGCTAAGTCATTTAAGAGATTAAATAATTCCTTATTTTTATCATAGCTTTCAGCCTTAAACTGTGGCATATTGCTTCTGTAATCACTTATGCTATCAAATTTAGAACTAGCATTATATTTTCCTGTAAGTATACCATTTGCTAAAGGTGAAAAAGCCACAAAGCCAATATTAAGTTCTTCTAAAACCGGCATAAGATTTTCATAATGTCTTGCCATCATAGAATATCTATTTTGTATTGCAGTAACAGGACAAACTGAATTTGCTTTTCTAATTAATTCTCCATTAGCCTCAGAAAGTCCCCAATGAGTTATTTTGCCCTCCTTTATTAAGTCAGCCATAACTCCTGCCACTTCTTCAATAGGAATATTAGGGTCATTTCTATGCTGATAATAAAGGTCAATATGGTCTGTGCCAAGTCTTTTTAAAGAGCATTCAACAGATTTTCTTATTATATCTGGACTTGAATTGGGAACAAGAGGCTTATTAACTTGTGAACTAGTCATATCAAAACTAATGCCAAACTTTGTAGCTATAACAACATTGTTTCTGTATTTTTTTAATGCCTTACCTACAAGTTCTTCATTATGATGAGGGTTGTCTGCTGTTCCATATATTTCAGCTGTATCAAAAAATGTACAGCCTAAATCAATAGCCTTTTCAATAAGTTCTGTAGCCTCTTTTTCTGTGGAAGGTGTTCCATAGGCGTGGCTCATTCCCATACAACCAAGACCTATTGACGAAACTACTAAATCCCTACCCAATAATCTTTGTTTCATACTTCTTTCCTCCAACTATTTAAGTTTGTCATAATCTGCTTTATTTACTGGTTCAAGCCACTTTGTGCCATAGTCACCCATACCCTCAATAGCTGGACCAGATACAGAAATATGTGTAAACTGACTATTATGAGTTGCTCCGTGCCAATGTTTTGTGCCAGCAGGAATAACAACTACATCACCAACACCTATTTCCTGTGGTTCTTGACCTTCTATTTGAGCATAACCTTCTCCCATTGTACCCATTAAAATCTGCACGTGGTCGTGAGTGTGCCAATCATTTATGCAACCTTTTTCAAAAGTAACATTTGCTATAGACACTCCACCTTCATTAGCTATGTTGTTAAGATAAACATCACCTGTAAATGTATTAGTCTTAAAATAATCACCAAGTCCAAAGATAGGCTTTGCGTCGGCTATATTTCCATTATTATTAAGAGTTACATTACTATTATTCTGTGCGTTAATTGTTTTAGTTTCACTATCCCAGTTTACAGCATAATTCATTGCCTCAAGTATGTCCCTTGCTGAAACCATAGCTTTACCGTTATTTACTTCAACATTTGTATCAACTTTTTGACCATCAATATTAATTTCACTACCATAAACCTGACTAGATAACATAGTTGCTGTTATCATTGCTCCAACTATTAATTTTTTCATTTACTATTCCTCCTATTACTTATTTTGTTTTCTATATTTAAAGTATAGCTCAATTAACTTTGTTTGGGAATTTCATAAAAGTTATGCTCTTTAAACCAAAGGTTATAGCAAACAAAAAAGACTTAGGCAAAAACCTAAGTCTTACTACATTATTTCTTCATATTTACAATTTTAATAACGGCTTTCAAAAATGCTTCAACCTGTGGTGATGGCTCTGGCGAATGTAAAAAGCCATAAGGAATAGTATAATTCCATTCAACAGGAATAACCTTCATAAGAGGGTGAACATTTTTCCAATATTCAATGGTAAGTAAAATATTATTATCACTTTCACATTGATTGAATACATCTACATTATAAAAAGGAAAATCAATTAAATTTATTTCAGGATAGTTATTTTTTAAATCCTCTCTCAGCTTATCAACATAACTACTCCAGCCCTTTTTTATTACCATAAGATTTTCGCCTTTTAGGTCATCAATAGTTAGCTTTTCTTTTTCAGCCAATTTGTGATGAATAGGCACAGCACAGCAAAAATCAATTTTTGATATTTCCAAAGCCTCACACTGTCTGTAATCAAGTAATGTATCATCAAATATGCCTGATACAATGTCTATGTTTTTTCCTAAATTAGATAAAATTTCTCTAGCATTTTCAGGAGTATTTTCAAATGAAACAAGTTTAAACTTTAAGTTAGGATATAAATTATGTATATTAGGCCATAACTCTAACAAAAGATGACTAGGCGTCATTATTGATGTTCCTACTCTTATAGTGTTATCTCCCATTGTGATACTTCTAGCCCTATTAATAGAGTCTTCCAAATACTTAATTATATACTTTGCATCACTATAAAATGACTTTCCAGCCTCTGTTAATGAAACACCCTTAAAACTTCTGTTAAAAAGTTTAATATTTATGTCTTCTTCCAATGTATTTATTTGTTTAATAACTGCAGTTGTAGATATAAATAATTTCTCTGCAGCCTTTGAAAAACTTCCTTCATCTGCTATAACAACAAAAGTTTCCAATTGACTATTGAACATTTTATCACCAACCTTTATATAATTATAACAGAAAAAATAAATAAATAAAAATATATTTTTATTAAGATTATATATTTACATAAACCAAAAGTTATATCTCTATAACTAAAACGAACTTCACCATAAAAAGTATTTTGATTATAATTAAGTTACAAAAAACTTAGGAGGTAAAATTATATGAAAAAGAAGTTATTAATATCTTTAGCTGCTATTATGACTATATCAGCTTTAACAGCTTGTGGTAATGTAGGTCAAAACACACTTAGCATTGCTAAAGAAGGTATGTTTTCTTCTGGAGGTACTGTTACTCAACCGGTTGCTGGTAAATATGATGAAACAACTAATTGGCTTGATACTACAAGAGCAGGCAATACAGCACATATTGACCACGCCAATGTATTATATCAAATTCCAGAAAACGACAATGGAAATCCTATAGTATATCTTCACGGTTACGGTCAGTCCAGAATGGGTTGGATGACAACTCCTGACGGTAGAGATGGCTGGGCTGAAATTTTCTTAAGAAATGGTCATAGTGCATTTTTAGTTGACCAGCCAAGACGAGGCGAAGCAGGCTCAACAACAGAAATGACAAAAGACGGTATGTTAGATGCCTGGGCTGAAGATTCTAAAGCATATAAACCTGGTGACCAAGCCTGGTATACTCATTTTAGAATTGGACGAGTAGCTCCTGAAAGATACGAAGGCTCTCAATTTCCAGCAGGTGATGAGGCACAAAATCAATTTTTCCGTCAAATGACACCTAATACTGGTTCTTATGATGAGCAAGTAGACGCAGCAGCTTTAGGCGAAGTTATGAATGATGTAAAAGAAATGACTGGTAATAAGTCTATTTATATTACTCATTCTCAAGGTGGTAGAGTTGGTTGGTCAACACCTGTAGAAAATGTTTCTGCAATTATTGCTATTGAGCCAGGTGGAACACCTGAAATAGGTTCTGAAAATTATAAAAAACTTTTAAATGCTAAAATTCCTATTGCAATTTACTTTGGCGATTATATTGATAATGGTCCAGAAGATATTCAATCTACAGCATTTTGGAAAAATGTAAGGGATACAGCTATTGAGTTTGCTAAACAGTATAATGCTGACGGTGGCGACTGCACTGTTGTTGATTTGCCTAAGGAAGGTATTACTGGTAACAGCCACTTTATGTTCCAAGAAGAAAATAATAAAGAAATTGCCGACCATATTGAAAAATGGCTTGCTGAAAGAGGTTTGAATTAAGGAGGTAATTATATGAAAAAGACTGTATCAATTTTATTGTCAATTACATTTTTGTTTAGTTCTTTTTCAACTGTATTAGCTGATGATGAAACAAAAGAAATTAAATTAACTGTGGGAAGCACAACTGCTGTTGTTGATGGAAAAGAAGAAACATTGGATACTGCTCCAACAATAATTAACAACAGAACAATGTTACCTATAAGATTTATTACTGAAAATTTAGGCTTAGATGTAAACTGGGATGCCGAAACAAAAACAGTTACAATAAAAAATACATCTTCAGATAATAATACTATAGTAAATACTAAATTAGGTAAAATTCAAGGAACATTATCAAATGGAATTTACAAATATCTAGGAATTCCTTATGCTGAAGCTAAAGAAAAATTTGTGAAAGCAACACCTATTAAGCAGTGGGACGGAATATTAAAAGCAACAGAATATGGCAAAATTTCTCCTCAATTTGCTATATTGGGAATTGGCGAAAATGATGCCGGTGATGGCAAAGATAATAACTGTCAAAACCTCAATATTTGGACTCCAAGCATTAACGATAATCAAAAACGCCCAGTAATGGTTTGGTTGCACGGTGGAGGTTTTTCTACAGGTTCAGCAAATGAAACAGGTTATGATGGAGCAGAACTTAGTAAAAATGGTGATGTTGTCGTTGTTGGTGTAAATCACAGACTTAATGTATTTGGTCATCTTGATTTAACTGCTTACGGTGATAAATATAAAAATTCAGATAATATAGGAATGGATGATATTGTTGAAGCACTTAAATGGGTTCAAGAAAATATTGACAAATTTGGTGGTGACCCTAATAATGTAACCATTTTTGGTCAATCAGGTGGTGGTGCTAAGGTACTTGCAATGATGACAAGCCCCGAAGCAAAAGGATTATTCCAAAAAGCTATTGTTCAAAGTGGTGCTACTGAAAATATGGGTGTAAACTTTCTTTCAAAAGATATAAGTCGTGAACTTGGTGCTTTGACATTAAAAAAATTAGGTATATCTGAAAATAATGTTGATGCAATTCAAAGCAAATCTAATGTTGAAATTATGGATGCAGCAGTAGCAGCACAGCAGGAACTTGCTAATAAATATAAAATTCCTGTTTCTATTGGTGATGGCTACTCTCTTGAATGGGAACCAGTTGTTGACGGAGATTTCTTACCAACAAATCCAGTTACTGAAAAAGGATTTGCAGATGCCGGCAAAAATGTTCCACTCCTTATTGGCAGTAATCTAAATGAATGGACTACAATTATGCCAACAACAGCTCATAATAATATGACAGATAAACAAAAAGAGTTGTATTCAAAGGCGTATCCGTCTAAATCCATAGATGAAGCACAAAATGTTGATACACTAATAAGATTGCCTATGCTTAAGATTATGTCACATAAAGCTGACCAAAATGGAGCTCCCGTATATTCTTATGTATTTACAAAACAAGATGAAAAAATGGGTTCATATCACGGTTTGGAAATTCCTTATATTTTCCGTTTAACTGATGACAAGGCTTTGTCAAACACAATAAGCACTGCGTGGGTAAACTTTGCTAGAACAGGAGTACCTTCATCAGATAATCTTCCTAAATGGGAACCTTATACAAGAAAAGACGGTGCAACAATGTTGCTTGATGATACTTCAACACTAGTACATAATCACGATAAAGAACTTATTTCAAGTCTTGCACCTGATTATAATTATTAAAATAATCGAAATACATAATTATCTAATAATAAAACAAATTAAAAGCAAACTAAAAGGACTGAGTCTTGTACAATACAAGATTCAATCCTCATTAGTTGCTTATATGTAAAAGGCTTTATCTATGTTTTTATATTTAATAGCTTAAAAGTATTTTGTTCTTCTGTGTTAAATTCATCAAAATGATTAATTATAATCAGTTTTTTATCTCTAATCATATTTTGAGAATATAAAATCATATAATCTTCGTATTTACAACCTATCACATAATATTTAATAACATTTGTTTTTAAATCCAAAACAGCTAATACCTCTAATGAATTATTGTTAAGACCATAAATATACCCCTTAAAAAACACTTTATCATCTTGTTCAATGTGACTTGTTACACTATTAATAATAGGACAATTATATTTCATATTAAATAAATCTAGTCCTCCATTATCATTAGTGTATTGTTGATACTCACCATTACCAAAAACATTCTTAGTATCAAACCAAGTTTCATACTCTAATTTATATTTTGTAGTAAATTTACTAACAATGATACTTACTAAGGATAGTAATACTATTATTACTAAAATTAATACTATTATTTTAAATATTTTTTTCATAAGCTATATCATTCCTGACTACAACACAACACCATTAAAATATTGATAATTGCTACCAACTGTTTAACCCTTTACCTTTTTATTAATATTAACAATTGCCATCACTATAATAAACACAAATACTGGCAACTCTACTACATATCTATATACTAGGAAACAACTTGTTAATTTTGAACTAATAGCAACTGAACAATTCATATAAGCAATGTAAGTGAATAGCAATATCTTAAATACAAAATATAGTTCTAACAATATTATCATAATTAATGAAAAAATTGTTCTTATATTGTAATTACGATTGGTTAATATTTTAATAACGCAAAATGCACCTACCATTAAAGAAATATAATTTATTATCATTTATTTTTTCTCCCCTCCAATGCAAACTTATAAAAAAATATCATATATAGTAAATATCTTATTGCAATAAAAATAGGACTATAATCTATATCATAATAAATTTTTAAAATAGAACTTAACATATAAACAGCCAAACAAATAAAAAGCAATATGTAACTTTTGCCACCTAATATTAAATTTAATATTAAACATAATAATACTATAAGATAAAACAATTTTTACACCTCCTTGCTAATAACTAAAATAATATGTATCATTAAAAGAATAAATCAGAAGTAACTATATAAAGTCCATAATAATTATATTTTGTTGTTATCTTAGACTTACTTATATCAAAAAAGTGATACTTCTAAAAAAAATTCTTTTTAGCTATTTCAATATTTTTTATAATAACTTCTTCACCTTATTTTAATGCAAAATATAATACTATTCTTTGTATTATAAATGCAACAATTGATGCTATAATAAATAATCCTACACCAGTAATTAAATTTACTGAAAGTGAAGATAAATTATAATTATTACGCAAATAAATAAAAGCTTTATACATACAATAATAATATAATAACGGAACTATAAATACAGAAAAGCAAACATTTGTTACATATATTTTTTTATGCAATTTTTTATTATCTTTTAAATCAATAATTTCGCCACAATAATTACACCTAAAACTATAAGAAATGATAGGAACTATTATTGGTAATTTATTTTTCTTTTTGCATTTATTGCAAGAAATCTGCATTTTGTATTCACTCTCCCCATAATTGTTGTACTTAAAACATTACCAACCTTGTCATAAGTGTAAGTTGTTGAAATTCCCTTTAACTTAGACTCTGTTAAACTGTCAAAGGTATCATAAATATATGTTGTCTGTCCATAGCTTGTACCACTAAAATGTGTTTGTATTGTCTTGATAACTATACCATTATCTTATACTTTATATCCACCTAACAAGACAACAGAACCGTCCCTTTGTCTTAATTTTAATTATCACGCTTGCATCTCTTTTTCGATAAATTTATACAATCTATTTAATATCCTTTTCCTCATATAAAATAGTGAAGATATTATCAATAAAGCAATTAACATAATTAATGCGAATAATGTTGATTCTCTTAACCCCTCAGTAACCCATACATAGACAAACATAATACTAAAGAAAGCAACTATCCCAACAGAAAAATAATCAAGTAAGTTTTTATTTTCAGTATACTTATATAGAAAAACATTATTTTGTTTATAAATGATTCCTTTTATTCCATATGCATCTACTTTAGAATATCCTGGTGTATATAATATTTCTAAATTTATACTATCTTTATTAAGCTTAACATTAAATGTAAAATCTTTATATTTATGCTTATAAGATTCTATTATAACACATATATCTTCAATGTTTTTATATTGATTATAAACTATTGCTATTTTTTCTTTTCCTGCTAACATAAATAATTTACCCCACATAATTTTCAATTAATTTATTAATAGTATCAACTCATATAAATCCAGTTACAAACTTTAAAGCTACCAAAGGAATAAAGTTTCAATTACATTGTTTTTATGAATTTCAAATTTATTTAAATATAATAATTCTAACCATATTAAATCTAATTTGTAATTATAACCTTTGGTGAAAGCGGATTATTTCTAACTTCGACTTTATCAATTATATAAATATACAAAATATTATTTTTATATTTTTTTGCATAAACATCAACATATTTAATTTTTGACCCAATAGATTTTAATGGTTTATATATTTTTATTTTATTTAATTCACAACCAAAAGTAATTAAAATATTATTCTTGTTAAAATCAATATTTGATAAATCCAGATTTGATAAATCACTACCCAAATTATTTTGTTTTAAATCTTTCTGAGATGAAATAAAACACCAATCTGGTACATAATCCTTTAATTCAATTTCAGAATTAAATTTGTTTAAATAATTAAACCGCTCATTTTTATATGTCAAAAAGTCATACATTTGTTTATCAACACAATAAAACTTCAAATAATTTATTGATACTAATTGGTAACATATATAAATAAATACTATTATTATAAATAATCTTTTATATTTTAACACTGCAAACACCTCTTTTAAGCTGTTGGTTCAGTAAACTCATTAAGAAAATTTTTTCGATACTTAGTATATAATTTATGTCTATAGCTTGAATTGATTTTATTTTTCTATATCTTCTCATTCCATAGATTTAAAAATAAGTTTTTAAAAAATTTTTATTATTCAATCTACTTTATTTTTTCAATAAGAACATCATCTACTGTAAGTAACTGTACGCTTTCAAGTATTTTATCTGTATTATCAAAAGTCAATTTTATTTTGGAATTGTTTTCTAAATAATATTCCATAACAAAATTTTCATTATTTATTGGTTTATGAACACTTGCTAATTTATAAGGAATAATTGAAGTAACCTCATCTAAGGTCATTCCTAAATTTATATTATCCTGAAAGAACTTTTTATTTAAATTAAATTTGTTAATTTGTATATTATCACCGTCATTTTTCCAAACATAATTAAAGTAATACAAAAGACCTTCGGCACGATTCTGTGAATCATTAAGCAAGAAATATGCCTGCCTATTTTGAATTAACACAAATTCACTCATTGGAAAATCAGTAAGGTGACTCATACGGGTTTCCTTAACTAGCTTATATTCAGGATTACTATACACCTTAAATTTAAGGTTATTAAAAAAATTAGGTGTATCATTTTCATTTTCTGGTAAATCATCAGGTTTCATTAAAGCATAAGTTACATCAGCATAATTAATATAAACACATTCATCACCAATGGTAACACTTCCTCCAATGGCATTTATTAAGGCATTTATAGAAATATAAGATTTTCCTTCATATTCAATAATTGCGTTATTGACTTCATTACCATCAACATAAACCTTTGTACCACTTGCAAAGCAATTCATTTGATAACAAAATATAACTGTAATAATTAAAATAAAACTATACAAAACTTTTCTCATAATATTCACCCCTACCTACAACTTAATTACATTTATATCTACTATTTTCATATCGCTATCTTCCGTATAGGGGCTAAATGTAATTTCAACATATCCGTTTTCAATCTTATATTTAATTTTACAACCCTTGTCCTCTGTTAGTTCAAAATAATCAGCTTTACCTAATATTCCTACTGTCTTTGCGTATGTCATATCCTTATGTATTATTGATTTTACAAATTCTTCAGTGTAGTAATATTTATATACATATAAGGTTTTATTCTCAAAATCTAATTTATATTCACAACCTGCATTTTTAAGAATATGTTCAAAATCAAGATAGTTTAAATAAGTATTGCCATTCATTGTGTAAACACCTATAGATGTTAAATCCTTTTCAGCAACATATTCATTTGTTTTCTTATTCAATACTTTACAATATCTCACACTAAATGCTCTTGGCATTGTATTAATCTTACAGCCTTCAACAGTATTAATAATTTTATATTCAACACCATTCATAGTAAAATCAATAGTTTTATCTTCACTATTCCATTCTATAGTCCCACCATACTGTTCTATAAAATTTCTTAATGAAACATAAAAATTAGTTTCACTACCAGCCAAGACATTACTATTTGTATACATTTTGTTATTTATGTTTAAATTCCATATATTTTCAGGGTCTTCAAAGGATAAGTATATTTCATTTATACCATCATACAATATAGGTTCATAATCTTCATCGTATTCATCAGCACACCAAACATTACTACAATTAAATATTGCAAATATTATCATTAAAATAGAAAAAATCCTTTTCATAAATTATTACTCCTTACAAGTTGTATATGAATATTTATATGTCATTGTTGTATCTTGATATTGACCAAAAACTTCTTCTGGTGTCATATACTTAGTAACACCACCATTAGGATCATTTAAAATCAAAATACTACCATTTTTTCCGTTAGTTCCCATATCAATATAACCTACAATTCCCATAAAATGGCCTTCATATCCTTCATTTTCAGGTAAATTATTAGTGTACAAAACAGGACAAGACAGGGGACGGTTCTCCGTCTAAATATTATTTATCTAATTCTTTAATTTTAGTATGTAATAATAAAGCATACAAACCAACAGTAAGTTTATATTTAATCACATCTATTTATATTATTTTATTAAACATATTTTTTAATAAAAAATAATACTTTAAACAAAAACAAAGCCATTTAAGCATACAAGACAGAGAACCGTCCCTTGTCTTGTTTGTACTCTGTTAAATGTATCATAAGTATATGTTGTGGTTCTAGCACTTGATGCTGATGTTTTAACACTTTCACTTGTTACATTGCCTGACTTGTCATAAGTATATGATGTCTGTCCGTAGCTTGTACCACTAAAAGGTGTTTGTATTGTCTTGATAGTTGTACCATTGTCTTATACTTTATGTCCACCTAACAAAACAACAGAATTGCCCCTGTCTTTTTTCATATCACAATAGATTAATAACATTTTGTTCTTCTACATCAAATTCATTTAGATGATTGATAATAATCAGCTTATTATCATCAATCATTTGTTGCGAGTAAGGAATCATATACTCTTCAAATTGACAATCTACAACATAATACTTAATTACATTTGTTTTTAAATCCAAAACAACTAATACCTCTAATGAATTATTGTTAAGCCCATAAATATACCCCTTAAAAAAAACTTTATCTTCCTGTTCAATGTAATTTGTTACACTGTTTATAACAGAACAATGGTATGCCATATTATATAAGTCCAAACCTCCACAATTATTTGAATATTCTTGATATTCTCCATTTCCAAAAACATTCTTAGTATCAAACCAAGTTTCATACTCTAATTTATATTTTGTAGTAAATTTACTAACAATGATACTTACTAAGGATAGTAATACTAATATTAATAGAATTAATATTAGTATTTTAAATATTTTTTTCATATATTATAACCTCTTTTTTTTATAAAGCTATTTAACTTATTAATTCTATCTAAATTTATCATAATATTGTATTGTAACACCAACAGGCTTTATAATATCTAAATTTTAAATCAACACCGCTTCATCTTTTTCAATGCATTCTTTACAAATATTTTTAATATCTAAATACTATCATATTTTTAAATTATATCACCTAATACTGAAACATTATCATATTATCATATTTTCTAACAACAAGTATTTTATAAGTATCATCTAATTTTGAAACATTATCATATTCCTTGTTATAAACAATATATGCGTCTAAATCTTCATTATATTTAACTTTTAATTCGTCATCAGTATATGTATAATATGCTGCTTGTAATAAATCTTTATATGCTTTTTCATCACCATAACTATACATTTGTCTATAATTATTATCTATGTATACTTTGTATGAATCTTCTACAGCTTCTGTACAGTTATATTGATTAAAATAAAAATCAGCACATAAATAAAAATTTAAATTTTTTTCGTATATGTATCTATCATATTCTTGACTATACCAACTTTTTCCAAATTTTTCAGCTGGAAATGTATTTAAAAACATTTCCTTTTCTTTATTAAAATCATAACTTTTTACATTGATACTAGAATTTTTATCATCAGCATTAATTAAATATCCCATTCTAGGCAACAATTTTCTTAAATCGCAAAGGCTAACATAATTTGTATTGTCGATAAATTTAGTAAACATAGAACTTGACATTCCACCCATTGTTAATGGAATTTCCTTACCGTCCATTATCATATATAAATCAATAGGAAAACTGTAAATATATATTTCTGGAATATTATCTATCCAACCTATACAATCAGCTAATTTAAGAACATATTTTTCGTTAAAAATTTCAAATGTAGCTAGTTCCCTTGTTTCACGATTTGGTTTCCATTCAATATTACCACCCAAAGCAGTTATTACCTGTCTTAAAGAAACATAATCACCTACATAAGGAGAATATCTGCGTACAAGTATATTGTCACTTACTGTATTACCATTCAAATTTAAGCTATAGTTAAGAATACTTAATTCATTTTCTACTTCTTTGACTGTTGGATAATAAAATTCTACAGGCATTTTAACATCTTTAGCAAAACTTAAAGATACATTACTAAAAGCAAAACATATTAACATAATAAAACACATTATTTTTTTCATTTTATTCAACCCTTTCTAATATGTAATAATTTGTTTAACATTCTTTTATTTCTTATTTTCAAAATGCTTTTTAATTAATATATATAACTCATAAATCAAACAGCCCATTATAAGCAATTGAAACAAATCATATAAATTATCTTTAATTAATACCAATTTATAATACTTAATAGTCAAATCACTATTAGAACTATTTATTGTATAATGGTACAAGTATTTATTTATTATAATATATACTGCAATTAAAAGATTAGTACTTATCAAATAAATTTTATTAGTTGCATTTGCTTTGAATACTAAAAATATATTATATACGGAAAAAATCAAAACCAGCGTATTTATGCTCATAACAGCAACCCTCCTACTTATTTTTTATTTTTAAATATAAAAATATTAAATAACATAACATTGCCACACTTTGTGCATAGTATGAGTATGCATTTGGCCAAAATAACGCATATATTATACTGGCAATTAGACCAGCAGTAACAAATATATACTTTTTATCTCTTTTTAATATGTATAAAATTATTCCAATAACAACGAAGAAAATCATATTAGCCTCCTTTTGTTGCATTTATTACTTTTTCAATCTTTCACCTTTTGTTCATATATTAATAATAACACACCATTAATATAATAGCAACAATTAGACTATTTAATTTTTCACAAAATATTTAACTATTATTTATACTAATTTATCAACTACAAAACCATACAATTTGAAAACAAAACACAAAAAAGACGAAACAACATAGAATAGACCTATGTTATTTCGTCTTGAAATATATTTTTAGTGGCATAACACACTTTTTCTATGCAATTAAATCTTCTTTATCTAAATCAATCAAACCTTCCCATTGCATACATAACACATACAAAAACTATAGCAACTATACAAACATAAGATATAATACAAGATTTAATAAAGTAGACCATTTTTTCCTTAATAGGAGCTTTGCCAATAAAACTAAATATTGCTGATATAACAATAATTGGTATAGTATCTAAAAGAAAAGAAGATTGCAACTTTTTAAATAACTCTGCATAGAAATTACTATTCGCTAACACAAAATATGCCACACAGTTCACAAACACACACAATAAAAACTTTTTTCTCATATTATTACCTACTTTCACTCATTTTAAAATATTCATTTTTATTCATAATATGTGGTTGTTGCTTAGAATCATTTGGTACATAAACTCTAATAAACTTAGTTTCAGTAGTTCTTCCATCTTTTGTTTTTTGCACATTTGTAAATATTTGATCATTGTTTAATCCATATCTAACTGCTACTTCATCTAAAGATGTTATAATTGCACCATCAGCCATTGCTTTCATCCATAACTGATCATAACTTAAAGTTGAATTATTATTTGCATATTCTCTACCCATTAAATTATTATTTAAATCCATTAAAGATGAAAACTCCACACTATAAACTTCACCAGCTCCCATTTTTTCCTTATTCCATGTTACATATTCATGTTTACTAGCAATAACTTCAGCCGAGTAATATCCTATTTCTCTTGTCATTTTTGCATTCCAAGAAAAATGTCTTAAAGCATCAGCTTTATTATCCCATGTTATCAAATCACCATTTTTACTATAATAATTATTGGCCTTAGCATATTCTACAGCTTTATCTCTTGCCCAATTAGATATTTCATACCCCCCTTTATACACTCCATAAGCTCCATTAAGAATCACTACATCAGATATTGCCTCCACAGCATTTTGAGTTCTCTTATTTCCATAATAAGCATAACCACTAGCATCCCAAAACATCACAGGATTTCCACCACAATAAGCATACCAATTACTTCCGTCCTTTATTGGGTCTTCTGTTGTAAATCTACCTATACTAGGATTATAATATCTTGCTCTTAAGTATATACTTTCTGTTTCATTATCCCAGTATTCGCCACAGTATCTAAATGGGTTAGTATCGTTTTTATCCCTATTTA